>ERZ1090861.151-NODE-151-length-45770-cov-7.097320_pt1 | contig 45770 bp, 41 predicted proteins | sample MGYA00478482_ERZ1090861 | MGnify/ENA primary metagenome ERZ1090861 (study PRJEB33644, sample SAMEA5815744) | chicken gut metagenome | biome: Chicken; feature: Gastrointestinal Tract; material: Caecum | place: Ireland | collected 2019-01-01 | study: A study of the... | reverse complement strand
GACATCGCTCAGTGTCTCGTGGGCTCGGAGATGTGTATAAGAGACAGGTTCTATAATAGTAGTGTTCGGATAGTTCAAATGTGGTGACTCCAAGGGGAATCGAACCCCTGTTACCACCGTGAAAGGGTGGTGTCTTAACCGCTTGACCATGGAGCCGTTATTCCGTTAAGCCTACTAAATATAATATAAAACGCGCAATTTGTCAACTGGTTGGACAAAAGTTTTTGCATACCTTGTCGATATGAAGCGTAGAAGGAAAGCCGTACCGCGTCGCTGCCGAAGGTAAAAAGGGCGGAGGTTCGGCTCTATGGGCGAGAAAAAACGGGAGGGTAAGGTCGAAACCGCAATTTTTTCGGGCGGATATTTGTCCGTTATGATCATAGACGGGCACGATCGCCGGAGCGATGTGGTCGGGAAATACCGTACGGCGACAAAAATCCGATATTTATGAGTATACGCCGCCCGTGCGCTTGCGATGCGCGCGCGCGGGATATATAATGAAGATATGAAATACGGAGTGATAGATATAGGCTCCAACAGCGTAAGGCTGATGGTGAGCGACGGGACGAAAACACTTTACAAACGAGTGAATACGACGAGATTGTCCGAAGGGCTCGGCTTGACGGGAAAACTGACAAAAGAGGCTATGAGCAGAACTGCGGACGCCGCCGCGGAGTTCGTGCGGGCGGCTGAGGAGGACGGCTGCGGCGAGATATACGCGTTTGCGACCGAGGCGGTGCGCAGCGCGTCCAACGGCGGGGAGTTCGTCGCTATGGCGGCGGCAAGAGGCGTGACTGTTGACGTCGTCAGAGGCGAAACAGAGGCTAAGCTCGGTTTTTACGGAGCGTACTCCGGGGGCAGACAGGCCGTGCTGGATATAGGCGGCGCTTCGACGGAGCTCGCCATAGGCGGCGAGGACGGAATGGAATACGGTAAGAGTCTGCATATAGGCAGCGTAAGGATAAAAGACCTGTGCGGTGAAGACACGGACAAGATCCGCGCGTTTGCCGCAAAGACCGTGGAGGGGTACGGCGACGGTCTTCCGCCGTTCGACAAGCTGATCAGTATCGGCGGGACGGGCTCGACGTTGGTTTCCGTGCGCGAAAGAATGAAGGTCTACGACACCTCGCGCGTGCACGGCGCAGTATTGAGAAGAGAAGAGATAGAAAAACTGGCGGAGGATATCCACGCCGTTCCGTTAAATGAGCGCGGCGCGATAGACGGACTGCCCGAAAAGCGCAGAGACGTTATCGTAGGCGCGTCGCTGCTGATGTGCGCGGTGATGGACCGCCTTGGCTCGAAAGAGATCGTCGTAAGCGAGAGCGACAATCAGGAAGGATATCTCCGATACAGGCTCGGGCTGATAAAATAAACGCGTAAAATGCGTTTTCGGGCTATCTCCCGAGGCGAAACGGGATATAATATCAACGACCTGCGGCGCGGGAGATCCGCGCCGCTATCCGTGAAAGCGACGCCGCCGAAAAAGTTGTCCCAAACCGTTGACAAAATTTCGGATTAGACTTATAATGATACAGCATCCGCAAAACGGACGAACGACGCGGGGTGGAGCAGTGGCAGCTCGTCGGGCTCATAACCCGAAGGTCGGAGGTTCGAATCCTCCCCCCGCAACCAAAATGGCGGCGTAGCTTAGTTGGTTATAGCGGCCGGTTCATACCCGGCAGGTCATTGGTTCGAATCCGATCGCCGCTACCAAACGACAATCCCGGCACCTTTGAGGTGCTTTTTTCATATTCCGAACATTTCGCGGCATCCGAAACCGCGGGATAAAGCGCATAAATATGCGCATGGTTATGCCTTCCGGGAAATAACAATGACGTGCGCGTCGGTCGGCGGAACATGCGGAGTCCGCTCCGTCGCGCGTCCGCGCTCCCTGCCGGGACGACGGGTTGACAAATTCGTAAAAAAGTGTATAATAATATGTGAATGTTCAGGGACGCGGCGCTCGGCGCCGCGCCGTTTAAGGAGATCCTGCATATGTTGGAACAAGATATCAAGTCTGCCCGCATAGAGGCGATGAAGCAAAAGGACAAGGTGGCTTCCGGCGTACTCAGCGTGGTCCTCAACAAGATCATGCTCGCTACCATAGAGAAGAGAAAGGACGGAGCGGAACTGACGGACGCCGACGTCGTCGGTATTTTGCAGAAGACGGAAAAAGAGCTTTACGATGAACGCGACGGCTTCGTAAAGGCTAACAGACCCGAAAAGGTGGCGGAACTCGATCATCAGGTCGAAACGGTCAAAAAATTTATTCCCGCAATGATGAGCGAGGAAGAGATAAGAGCCGTCATCGAAAGTCTGCCCGACAAGAGCATAGGCGCGGTCATGCGCCATTTCAAGAGCGAATACGCCGGCAAATGCGATATGAAGACCGTCGGCGAAGTGTTGAAGAAGCTGTGAACAAGGTCTTTCTGCCTTCCGGTATAAAGATCGGGCACGCCGACAACGGACACAACGGAGTGACCGTTATTTTGTGCGAAAACGGCTGCGTCGGCGGTGTGGACGTGCGCGGCGGAGCGCCCGGAACGCGCGAGACCGATCTTCTGGCGCCCGAAAAGGCGGCTCAGAGCGTGAACGCGATAGTGCTTACGGGAGGTTCCGCATTCGGATTGGAAAGCACGTGCGGCGTGATGAGATGGCTTGCGGAACGCGGAAAGGGCTTTAAGGTCTCGGGTAAGACCGTGCCCATCGTGTGCGGGGCGGTCATCTTCGATCTCAACGAAAAAGAGACGTATTATCCCGACATCGAACTGGGATACAAAGCCTGCGCGGCGGCGTCGGACAAAAACGTCGCGTTCGGCGCGGTGGGCGTAGGCAAAGGCGCGACCGTCGGAAAGCTGCGCGGAATGAAATATGCGTGCACGAGCGGAGTAGGCGCGGCGACGGTGAAAGCCGCAGGAGCGCACGTCACCGCCGTGGTTGCCGTGAACGCGCTCGGCGACGTGTTCGATCCCGAGGCGGGGAAGATCGTCGCGGGGTGCAGGAACAGGGACGGCTCGTTCGCATTTGCGGAGAAAAAGCTGTTGGGCGGAGAGTATCTCGATTTTATTTTCGGCAAGGGAAATACGACTATCGGGTGCGTGATCACCGACGCGAAACTCGACAAATTACAGACCGGAAAACTCGCTTCTGTCGCTCATAACGGACTGGCGAGGACTATATATCCCGTGCATACGGACTACGACGGAGATACGCTTTTCGCATTGTCGGCGGGAAGCAGACCCGTTGTCAACTTCGCGCTGTTGCAGGCGGCGGCGGTCAAGGCGGTCGAAAGAGCCGTTATCGACGCGGTGTCGGGCAGCGTGGCAACGGAGGCGGGCTTCGAGCCCTCCGACGAAGAGTAAAAGGAGGTGTTCTCATGATCGACGGAAAAGCCGTTATTCACAAATACGAGGAGAAATGCGTGAACGGATACGCGCTCGATACGGGGCTGTACGAGAAGTATCACGTAAAACGCGGTCTGCGCGACAAGTCCGGTCAGGGTGTGGTCGCAGGCATAACGAACATATCCAAGATCGTTTCTTATAAGGAAGACGCGGACGGCAGGCACATTCCGTGCGACGGCGAACTGTATTACCGCGGATACAGCATAAACGACCTCGTAAAAGGGCTGATGGTCGACGACAGATTCGGTTTCGAGGAAATAGCGTATCTGCTGTTGCTCGGCGAGCTGCCCGACAGATCGCAGCTGGAAGAGTTCAAGGCTTTGCTCGCGAGTATGCGCAAACTGCCGCGTAATTTTACGAAAGACGTCATTCTCAAAGCGCCCAGCAAGGATATGATGATGAGCTTGCAGCGCAGCGTGCTGACCCTTGCGAGCTATGACAAAAAATTCGACGATATCAGCGTCAACAACGTGATAAGGCAATGCCTGTGGCTGATAAGCGTTTTCCCGATGCTTGCGGTGTACGGCTACCACGCGTACAACCACTTTATCTGCGACGACAGTCTGTACATACATCATCCCGACGAGGATCTGTCCACGGCTCAGAACTTTCTGCGCATGCTTCGCCCGGACAAGAGTTTTACCGATCTCGAAGCGGGAGTTCTGGATCTTGCGTTCATATTGCATATGGAGCACGGCGGCGGCAACAACTCCACGTTTACGACGCGCGTAGTGACTTCTTCCGGTACGGATACGTATTCCGCGATCTCCGCGGCGCTGGCTTCGCTCAAAGGACCCAAGCACGGCGGCGCAAATATCAAAGTCGTGCAGATGATGCGCAATATCCGCGAAAACGTTCATGACCTCAAAGACGAGGACGAGATATATGCGTATCTCATCAAGATCCTGCGCAAAGAAACGTTCGACCGCAAAGGTCTTATATACGGTATGGGGCACGCCGTCTATTCGCTTTCGGATCCGCGCGCGCAGGTCTTTAAGGACTTTATAAAACAGCTGTCGGAATCCAAGGGCAAGTCCAAGCTGTACGGATTCTACGAAAGGGTGGAGAGGCTTGCGACAAAGGCGATCGCGAGCGAACGTTCCATATACAAAGGCGTGAGCGCCAACGTGGATTTTTACAGCGGATTCGTTTACAATATGCTCGGCATCCCCATGGAGCTGTACACGCCGATGTTCGCCGTGGCGAGGATCGTCGGCTGGTCGGCGCACAGACTCGAAGAGCTCATCAACGCCGACAAGATAATCCGTCCCGCTTACCAGGATATAGTGAACATACGGAAATATGAGCCGCTTTCGGAGAGATAATTACGCGACGGGAATGTCGTCCGGGCAGAAGCTTAAACTTCTGCTCGGACTTTTTCTTTCCTATTTCAAGATAGGGCTGTTTACTTTCGGCGGCGGCTATGCCATGATATCGCTTATCGAGCGCGAGTACGTCGAGCGGAAGAAGTGGATCACGGTCCCCGAACTGTACGAGATAGTGACTATCGCGGAGTCTACCCCGGGACCTGTGGCGATAAATTGCGCAACGTTCGTGGGGTATAAGATAATGGGCGTTGTCGGTTCGTTTTTCGCCACTCTGGCGGTATGTATCCCGTCGTTCGCGATAATATATCTCATATCGGTGTTTTACGACCGATTCATGGAACTGACCGCGATAGCGTACGCATTCAAAGGTATCAACGTGGGCGTTGCGGTAATGATCACGCTCGCGGGGATCAATATGCTGAAAAAGGCGAAAAAGAGCGGGCTTTTCATAGCCGTGCTGTGTTTTTCATTTACCGCGGCGGCGTTGATAGACATCTTCGGACTCGATATATCCACGATATATCTTATTTTGGCGGGAGGAGCTCTGGGGTTGGTTTTGCAGGCCGTTTCCGACATGCGCAGCAAACGCGGAGGCAGACCTTATTCCGTCGCCGTGTCCGATCCTAACGAGGAGTCCGACGCTGAGTCGAAAGACGGCGGCTCTCAGCCGCAGAGCCTCGAAAACGCGGAAGATAAGAAAACGGACGAGCGCGATCTTGCGGCGGTCGGCGAGAGCGGCGCGCATAGCCATGAGGACGGGCACGGCGACGCGGACAAGGGCGGAAATGCGGATACGTATTCGGAAAAAGACGTCCCGAGCGAAGGAGGCGAGTCGTGAACATATATCTCGAACTCTTCCTCGTGTTTCTGAAAATAGGCGCGGTATCATTCGGCGGCGGGTACGGCATGATCTCGCTGATACAGCAGGAAATGACCTCGCGCGGCTGGATAGACGCCGCCAGGCTGATGGACTATATCGCTATCGCGGAATCCACGCCGGGGCCGATCGCGGTCAACATCGCGACTTTCGTCGGCAGCGCTCAGGCGGGCTTTTTGGGAAGCCTTGTGGCGACGATCGGTATAGTAGCTCCCGCGTTTTTCATAATTTTGGCGATAGCCGCCGTTTTCCGCACTTTCGCGAAAAACCGCTACGTCAGATCCGCGTTCGCCTGCATAACGCCCGTCATTCTCGGGCTTATCATTTCAACCGGACTGTTGATGATCGTGTATTGTCTGTACGCGCAGTACAACGATTTTACCGCTGTGGGCGAGTTCGATTGGACGGCGCTCGCGATCCTTGCGATATTGGTCGTCTGTATCATGGTTTATCGCCTGATACGCAAAAAGACCATGCCCCCGATAGCGATAATCCTGCTGTCCGCGGCGTGCGGGATGCTGTATTTTATCTGAATAGCGTCGCCGAAGCCTTAGGCGGAGCAGGCGATAGACGATATGTTGTCCGATCGGCGAAGCGATCGGTCTCACAGCGCGTGATGGGCGAGCCCGCAAAGAGCGGATCGTACCGATATCCGGACTGCGAACGAATATCGTAGCGCGTATAACAAAGCCCTTGTCAGGGGAGGAAAAGGAGCTTCCGTACCGCCGATAAAACAGCGTCCGAATAATACCGTCGTATCCGATCGGATACGAAAAAGCCCCGCCGTATTTGACGGCGGGGCTTTTCTTTATCGGATATCGTCGGCTCAATATATCGCTTTCGCAAAGGCGAGGTCGGTACGGCCGAGCAGGTTTTCGTCCAGGGTGTAATAGTTGGAGTTGCTCGGATCCGTGGACACGGAGGGGAAAGAAATGTTCTGTCCGAGATAAGTTATCTGCAGGCTGTACATTTCCTGGGGCAGGTTGAAGAAGCCGCCGCCGAGGTTTTCTTCCTGGTAGACGTAGATATTGCTCACTCTGCCGAAAGTAAGCTCTATCTCGGCATAGGTACAGCCCTCGAAGATCGAATGCTTGCCCGTTTCCGCATAATAATTTTCCACGTACTCGGAAGTTACTCCGAAAGTGATCGTTACGAGATTGATCTGTTGGACCGCGCCGAAGCTGTCGTTGACGGATTTGTCGAATACAAACGCGTCGAAAGGCATATTGCGCAGTTCTTCCAGGCGGGAGGCAAGGCTATATTTGCGGAAGAGTTCCGTTTCGATAAAGTCTTCCGCAGTCATATTGCCGTATAGTTTGTTCGCCGTGTACTCGCCGTTGTTGCCGTCCGCGGGGCGTTCGGTATAGAACATACGCTCTTCATCGGAGTCGGCGTCGGGGTAGGGCCCTACGATAAAGCCGAAATCGCCTATCTTGGTGCCCGTGCCGCCGGTGACGTCGTTAATGCTCCACGTTTCCTGATAGAGGTCTACCATGAGATCTTCGTCCACGTGCAGCTGGTAGGACGCGTCCTGATCGCAATGTACGTTGACGTTGGTGTTGGTAATGTTGCCGGAAGAGCGGACCGACTCCTTGTACGCGAATATGTATCCGTTGGTCTCGCTGACTTCGGGGTCGTATGCGGGATCGAGCGGATCGCCCGCAAGCGACAGGTTTATCGCGTTTTTGAGCGCGTCGTAAGCTTCCTGTGCGGTGAGGTTGTTGCAGGCGGTCAGAGCGACTGCGCCGACCGAAAGCAGCAGTATTACGATCAAAAGCAGGCAAGCCGTCTTTTTAGTTCTCATTGTCGTTGTCCTCCTTTGCGGCAGTTTCGGCGCCGTTGTCGGCACTGTCGGCGGCGTCCGTGACTTCGCCGGGATCCGCGTCCGAAGAAACGTCTTCGGCAGTAGCAGGCGTTACGTAATCGTCGGCGTGATCGCGTTTGAATTGTTCGAAGTACGCCTCGTCGAATTTCGCGCCGTTTGCTTTCGCCTCCTTTTTGGCGTCCTTACGCATACGCTTTTCCAGTTTGATCTCGGCGATCTCTGCATTTTTGGCTTCTTTTTCCGCCTTGGCTTTTTCTTCTTCCTCGCGGTCGATACGTTCCGCCTCGATCACGCATTCGTCGTACATCGGAAGGATGTAGTCGAAGAAGTTGTTCCTGTCGCCGAAATCGAGCAGCAGGGTCTCGCTCTCTATGTACAGCTTGTAAGCCGAAGCGAATCGGTTGTACTTGAATTGAGCGGATCTGATGCGCTTGTTCTGCGCCTTTTTCTCTTCTTTGGTGAAGCACTGTACGTCGAGTTCTTTTTTGTAAGCCTCTTCGTAGTCGTATTCGAGACCGTTCTTAAAGAATAGCTTGGACAGCTTTTGCATGAGTCTGTAACGGAGTTCGGTACGCTTGATCAGCGATCTCAGCGATCTGAGCGTCCTTTCCGCCTTTTTCTCCGCCCAAGGCATATACTCGGATACGTCCTTGTCTTTGGAGAAGAAGCGTCTGTTTGCCGCTCTGCGCTGTTTCGCTTCCGCCTGTTTTACGGTCCATTCCGTGAGGTCGGGCAGTTCTATCGAAGATAGGTCGGGAGCCGTGTCGGCGACGTCGTTTTTGTCGATCGAGGTAATGGCTTTCGCAAGCGCGAGTCTGACCTGCGACTTGGGAGTATCCCATTTGCCGAGCTCGGTGTCTATGAATTCTTCGATGGCTTCCTTGTCGCGCCTGAGCTTGCAGGCGTCTTTGTATGCGAACTTCGCGTCTTTGTAAGCCTGCTTCTTCTGATGATACACTTCTTCGAGCGCGAGCAGTTCTTCCGTCTTGACGACCGCCTGTCCCTTGGGCGTTGCCTTCTCTATGGATTCGTACAGCGATTCGTACTCCGCCTTTGCGGTCTTGAACACCTGCTTTGCCGCCTTCATCTCCGCTTTCTTTTCGTTGGTGTCGGGCTGAACGGCGTCGCGGCGTTCTACCATATAGTTGTAGCTCTCGACAAGGTCCTTGACCTGGTGGGGAGTGATGTCGCCGGTGCGGTAGTCGGTATTTGCCGCGCGGTATTTGAGCGCGAGTACTACCATGCTGTGCTTTTCTCTCGACAGATTATAGAGGAAATACGGCGCGAGGTTGAGCGCGGCGCCGAGTATAGACAGCGCGCACAGCATATAGAACAGGCTGTTTCTGACGTTGGGGTCGTACAGCACGTCGTAGTTGACGGTCAGACCGTAGGATTCGTAGATGAACGGCAGGAAGTAGCCCGAAAGTATCGTAACCGGCGTACCTATGAGCGCGGCGACTTCGAGCATATAGTCGACGCGTTTGCCCGACTGCCATTGGATCGAGTCCTTGACTTCCGCGTTGAGCACGGGGTTGTAGACCAGTTGCAGCTGGTTGATGAACGTGTTGATCCACAGGAACAGGAAGTAGAGCAGCGGTATCTCGTAGCACGCGAGCATACACGCGATGAATACTATGTTCAATATGTTGTGGAACAGCAGGATACCTTTATTGCCCAGCCATTTCAGGAAGAACGGCGTTGCGAACATGGACAGACCCGAAGCTATCGACAGTACCGTCTGCAAGATACCGTAAGTGGTCATGTCCTGCGTGCCGTAGATGTAGATCCAGCCGAACAGCACGAGGTAAGCGCCTTCCAGGAAATTGAACCATGTGGAAATGGTCCTGAGCCACCAGTATTTGTTTTTCCAGACGGCGACGCAACCTCCGATTATGCTTACTTTCTTTACGAAATGTTTGGACGAAACGATACGCTCTTTGCATCCGAAGAAGGCGAAGAAGCTGAGGAAAACGCCTATGACGCCGATCGGAACGACTATGTACTTATACGTCCTGATGTCGGTGAAGCCTCCGGTGAGGTTGGAGAATATAGGCACGAACAGCTGATAGATCGTCGGAGCGAACGAGTAGATGAGCGAACTGATCGCAAGGATCTTGGAGCGTTCCGCCGTACTGGGAGAGATGACGCTGCCGAGGTTGGTGTAAGCTGTCTGGTAAAGGGGCTGTCCGATCGAGATCGCGATGGCGAATATGAACACCCACATATACTTCTGGCTGTAAGCCATCGATTCGAACGGCAGGAATATGAATACAATACTCAATATCGCAAGAGGCGTGCCCATTATGGCCAGATAAGGTCGGAATCTGCCCCATCGCGTATTGGTGTTGTCTACTATTTTTCCTCTGATTATCTGGAATACGATGTTGAGGATCGTCTGCACCGTGAGCATGTTTTGCAAGTGCATGGGACGTATTCCGATAGTGGAAGCGAACAGCGTGTTGGTGACGCCCAAAGCCATATATCCGAGCAGATATATGAGCATGTTCTGTCCCATACCGCCGATGGAGTAGTTCAGGATCTCCTTGTAAGGAACGTAATTTCCTTTGCCCGGCTTGCTCCAATGTGAAGTGACGTCTGTGACTATGAATGACGCGGTGTTTTTGACCTGAGTAAGGCCTTCGTTGATCTTGCGTTTGATTGTGCTGGCCATAATTCCCTCGCTTAGTAATATATTGATTTTAACACACGCGCGCGGGGTCTGGCAAGGTTTTTTTCGCTTTTATTGCGCTTTCGGGCAAACGGCTTCGTCGCCTTCGGACGTTTTACCTTTCATGATAACAGACCTGTTGTATCCATGCTTGAAATAAAGAAGCGTATAATCTACACGGGCAGGAAAAATTTTTACGGACAAGCATATGAGCGTTTTCTTCGGCGGTATGCGCGGCTCTGCTTTCTCATACGATATCGGTACTAAGCGCGGAGATGCCGAAGGCGCGAAAAGCGGCGGGCGAAGGAAAAAGTCGTTGACGAACAGTCGCGCGCGTGTTACAATTTTAATGATATATTAATCTCAGAGGGAATTATGAGCGACAACAACGGCAAGAACTTCAAGCAAAAGATCAAAGAACTACCCGCGACGCTGAAAGTATTCTGGAACACTCCTCCGAAAGGAAGATATCTCAATCTGAAAGAGATATTGTGTTTCGGCGGCAGCGCGTTCGGTATCAGTACCGTAACGACCATCGTATCGAGTTTGCTGACGGCGACCCAGATACCCGGTACATACGACATCGACGTCATTCACGGCGCATGGATATGTCTTATTTCGAGTTTGTTCGGTTTTGCGATCCAGCCTATATTCAGCAAGATGCTGCAAAATACGAATACGAGATTCGGTCGGTATAAACCTTTTATACTCGTACTCGCTCCCATCCTTGCCGTGTTTGCAATAGCGGCGACCTTCCATCCGGACGCTTTGGAACCGCCGTCAAAAGAGTTGATAGAGGCGGGGCTTGCGGAAGATACGACGGAAAGAGCCAGAACCATCTACGCTTATGTTACGTGTATCCCGACGTTGATGCTCTGGAATTTGGTGCAGAACACTTTCTATATGATGCCGGGAGTAATTACTCCCAACCAGCAGGAGCGTACCGACATATGGTCCCCCATCGGGCTGGTGATCGGATTTGCTCCGACCATAATGAACGCCGTGGGCGGTTGGATCAAAGGTTATTTCAGGAGCCACGGAGGCGAGTATCTCGCTTACAGATACATGGGGCTGATCTATGCTGTCGTAGGACTTGCTTTGGTACTCTGCCTGTTCAAGGTCAAAGAACGTCTGATAGTCACCAACGAAAATAAAGAGAAAGTAGGTTTGATCGAAGGCCTCAGAATGGTCATGAAAAACAAACCTCTGCTCATATTTACTTTGGCGCTCATTCTCGGTTCGTGCCGTACGGTGGTCGAAGTCGACGCCGAAGTCATCGGTCGTCTTAAATACGCAGTAGACGCAAACGGCAATCCCGATATTGCGACAGCTTCCGGAATTTTCAGTACGCTTACTTTGATAACCGGCTTTGCCGCAACGCCGAATATGATCCTGTTGCCGTTGATGACGCGCAAACTCAACAACCGCGACATCATCATGATCTGGACGGGTTGCAACGTATTCGGATATCTGATCCTCGGTATCGTGGGACTTTCGAATATCCCTACGGGTCTTTGGGGAGCGGTAATAATCACGGCGCTCAGATTTGTTTCGCTGTTTAACGCGATAGCGTCGCTGCAACCGCTCATGATGGCGGAGATATCCGACTATCAGCAGCTCAAGACGGGCAAACGTCTTGAAGGGTTTATACAGACTTTGATGTATGCGCTCGTACTGGTAGTCACCAATCTCGGACTTGTCGTCATGTCGTATGTGAAACAGGGAATGGATTATCAACCGTCGTATTTCTACGGGGACGAGAGCGATATAATAACTCAGGAGCAGATCGACAGCGCGTTCGAGTATTTCAGGCTTGCGTTCTTTATCTCTGCGGCGTCCGCAGCATTGATGCTGATCACGATGTTCTTCTACAAACTCGGAAAGAAAGAACACGCCGAGATAGTCAGACAGCTCAAAGAGCGCGGTCTTGCGCAGGGCAACGAACAGGTGGAAGCGGAGACCGTCGGTATAGCCGAACACGTGGCGGAACAGGAAGACGCGCATGACGCGGAACTTTACGGGGACACCTCCGACACCGAGGGACAGCTCGGCAGCGGAGAAGAGCTAGGCAACGGAGAAGAGCATGGTTCCGCCGACGACTCATCCGATACGGACGGGACCGAAGGGGAAACTCCTCCCGAAGACGGAGAATGACCGAGAACAAGAAAAGCGCGTCCTTACGATGCGCTTTTCCGATATAAAGGGGCACGGTAAAATGAAAAAGACGAAAAAACCGATAGTCGCGTTGATGTACGATTTCGACAAGACTTTGTGCACGACCGATATGCAGAATTACGAACTTATACCCAATCTCGGCGTAAAAAAGGACGCTTTCTGGCGCAAGTCGACCGAGCTTGCGGAAAATCCCGAGGCGCCGATGGACAGAGTATTGGCGTATATGTATCAGATCCTGCGCGCGAGCAAGACGGCGGAAAAGCCCGTCAGGCGCGAAAATTTCGTGCAGTTCGGCAAGAGCGTGGAATTTTTCCCCGGAGTCGAAGAATGGTTCGGCAGGATCAACGAATTCGGTAAGACGCAGGGAGTGCAGATACAGCACTACATCATCTCTTCGGGGCTCAAAGAGATCATAGAAGGCACGGCGATAGCGCATGAGTTCGAGAGGATATACGCCTGCGAATTCCACTACGACGAGAACGGCGCCGCCGTCTGGCCCGCCGTCGCGGTCAATTTTACCGGCAAAACGCAGTTTTTATACAGGATAAACAAACAGGCTCTCGAGCTGTGGGACGATAAGACCATCAATCAATACGTGCCCGAAAACGAGCGTCCCGTGCCGTTCCGCAACATGATATATTTCGGCGACGGAGTGACGGACGTGCCGTGTATGAAGCTGGTCAAGGTCAACGGCGGCTGTTCGATAGGCGTATATTCGGGGCGCAGACCTCCGGTATGCGACAGACTGATAGGAGAGGGCAGAGTGGATTTTGTCTTCAAAGCCGATTACTCCGAGGGAAGCGAGCTCGATCTGTGCGTAAAAGACGTGGTCACGCAGATGGCGAGCAAAGACAGGCTTGTCCGACTCAGCCTAAAACAGGCGGAAAAGACCGCCGATAGTGGGAAAAACCGCAAATAAGCCGAAACATTATGAAAAAAGTCTTATGTGCCGCGGCGATCGTTGTCGTCATATCGTGCTGTTGCTTAGCCTCGGCGTGTTCCGATCTCGGCGACGCGTACGACGGCACTCCGTACACCGATCCCGAAGCGTGGGAACTTACGTCGGACACCGACTTTATCGTGTTGGATTCTTTGGACGGAACGATCTGGGCGCCGTCTCCGCACGGATTGCGCAAGTACGAATACCGGTGTTCGGATATGATCGGATTTTCGGACGAGGGGATAGTCATAAGCTCCGCAAGAGAGGACGATCACGTATGTTCGGAAGGGATATGTCCGAAGAGCGGCGTTTTCACTTCGGGTATAGAAACGCGCAGCGGGAACGAAAAACTGTTCGAACAGGCATTCGGTTATTTCGAAGCTACGGTCAAAGTTCCGCGCGGCTCGGGTATGTGATCGGCGTTCTGGCTGCAGAGCGACAACGTGGGCAACGTCGGTCACGGCGGGAAGGACGGCGCGGAGATAGACGTGTACGAGTCGAGTTTCATTGCGGAAAACCGCACGTGTACCGGCAGCGCCGTTCACGTGGACGCTTACGATCCTCCGTTTTATGCAAGCAGCGGAGCGGTCACCGACGTCGGCAAGGATCTCTACGACGGAGAATTTCATACGTACGCGCTGTTGTGGACTCCCGAAATGTACGTGTTCTACGTCGACGGGGAGGAAACGTGGCGCACCGATTATAAGGACGTATCCACCGTCCCCGAATTTCTGCGGCTGACGGTCGAGATACGCGATCCCGAATATGCCGTCTACGGCCCTTACGGGCAGAAGATAGGCCGTTTCGAGAACGCGGAAGACGGGTCGAACGACTTTGTTATCAGTCGGGTGAAGGTTTACGCCAACGACGATTTTGCGCCGTATATCAATTCCGAAGAGGATTTCGACGATATGAAAGGCGCGTATATAGCGATATACGCCGTCTGCGGTGTCGTCGTCGCGGCGCTTGCCGCGGGTCTTATCGCCGCGACCGCGTCGTATCTGAAAAAGAAGAAGAGAGCCCGCCGTTGAACAGAAGACGGCGGCTCGGACCGGACGCCGTCGGTTGCGTCGGAAAGGGCATTTCGCGTTAGGACCGCCGCGATACGTTGCGATAATTATGGACAACGGTCGCGCGGGCGTGTTATAATAATAAAAATCAAATAGCCCCCGAGGTATGGCGGGGAAGGGAGAGGAATTATGAAGCACCCCGAAATCGTCGGAAAGATGACTCTCGACGAAAAAGCAGACATAGTCTGCGGCAAGAATTATTGGACGACCAAGCCTTTCGAAAAGTACGGGCTGCCGTCGGTAATGCTCACCGACGGTCCCCACGGTCTGCGTAAGAAAAACGACAAGAAAGACAAGAACAAAAAGAAGAAAGCGGTATCGCTCAGCAATTCCGTGCCGGCGACCTGTATGCCTCCCGCGGCTACCATGGTCTGTTCGTGGGATCCCGATATCGCGTTCAAGGCGGGCAGTGCGATAGCGGACGAGTGCATACGGGAGAAGGTGTCGGTACTGCTCGGACCCGGCGCCAATATCAAGCGTTCGCCCCTCTGCGGCAGGAATTTCGAATATTATTCCGAAGACCCTTATCTTGCGGGCAAGATGGCGGCGGGATTCATAAAGGGCGTACAGTCGAAGGGCGTCGGCACTTCGATGAAGCATTTCGCCGTAAACTCGCAGGAAGCTTTCCGTATGATAGTCAACGAATGCGTGGACGAACGCGCCCTGCGCGAGCTGTATCTGACTCAGTTCGAGATAGCGGTCAAAGAGGCTAAGCCGTGGACGATAATGAACGCTTACAACCGTCTTAACGGAGAGTATTGCTCTCAGAACGCGTGGTTGCAGCAAAAAGTCCTGCGCGAAGAATGGGGCTTTGACGGCATGGTCGTGACAGACTGGGGTTCGAGCGTGGACAGGACGGAAGGTATCAAATGCGGTACCGATCTGGAAATGCCCTCGTCCGGAAAATACAATCAGCCCAAGATCAAAAAGGCGATCGAAGACGGCTCTTTGAAGCCGGAACAGCTCGACGCTGTCGTGGACAGGATCGTGGATATGGTGCTCAAAGCGAAACACACGCTCGAGACCGCGAAAGACGAATGCGATTACGACAGAAATCACGAAGTCGCGCGCGAAGCGGCGGAAAGCGCAATGATATTGATGAAAAACGACGACGGAGTTTTGCCTGTCGCCAAGGACAAGAGTATCGCCGTCATAGGTCAGATGGCGAAATCGCCGCGTTATCAGGGCGCGGGATCCAGCATCATCAACGCCATAAAACTGGACAACGCATGGGACGCGCTCGTGGCGCAGGGCTACAAGGCCGAGTATGCGCAGGGGTATGTCAAAGGCGTTGACAAGACCGACCCCGCATTGTTGCAGGAGGCGGTCGAAAAGGCGAAAGCAGCCGATGTGGCGCTCGTCTTTGCGGGGCTTACCGAGGAGTTCGAGGCAGAGGGGTACGACCGCACGTCGATCGATATGCCGTCGTGTCACAACGAGCTTATCCGCGCAGTCGCGGCGGCAAATCCCAACACCGTCGTAGTGCTTGCGGGCGGTTCCGTCGTCGCGATGCCGTGGCTTGCCGAAGTAAAGGGCGTACTCAACTCTTTGCTCGGAGGCGAAGCGGGCGGCAGCGCCGTGGCAAGAATAATCGCGGGAGAGGTCAACCCGAGCGGTAAGACTGCCGAAACGTATCCTCTCGCCGTGTCCGACAACCCGACCTGGGGCAATTACTGCAATAAGATAGCGTCCGAACACAAGGAGAGCGTATATATCGGCTACCGCTATTACGATACCGCGAAGAAGGAAGTCGCGTTCCCGTTCGGATTCGGACTTTCGTACACGACTTTCGAGTATTCCGACATCAGGCTGTCCGCAGATAAGATATCGGACGACGGCAAGGTCACGGTCTCTTTCAAGATAAAGAACGTCGGAGACAGGGCGGGCGCGGAGGTCGCGCAGGTCTACGTCAAGGACGTCGAATCCACCATTTTCCGCCCCGAAAAAGAGCTGAAAGGTTTTGCAAAAGTGTTCCTGGAAGCGGGCGAGGAGAAGACCGTCGAGATCGAACTCGGCAAGCGCGCTTTCGCGTTCTACAACGTAGAAGCGGGAGACTGGCAGGTCGAGAGCGGCGAATTCGAGATCATGGTGGGCGCGTCGGGCAGAGATATAAAACTTTCCGCTACGCTGACCGTGGACAGCGCCTGCACCGCGCACATCCCCGATTACAGAAAGACCGCGCCCGCGTATTATACCGCAGACGTGCAGGGCATATCCGACGAGCAGTGGAGCGCGCTTTACGGCAAACTCCCCGCAAGAGAGCAGGATCTGTCCAAACCGATAGACATATACAACTGTCTTGACGATTGCAAGCACACCAAATGGGGCGGCAGGATATGCAATCTCGTAATGAAGATGATGGGCGGAGGTTCGGACAAAGAAGGCTCCGACGGAGAGAACCCCGGCGAGAGCATGATGTTGCAGGCGATGGCGCTCCAGATACCTATCCGCAACTTTATCGCTATGTCCATGGGCGTGATGAGCGAAAAAATGGCGATGGGGCTGTTGGATATACTCAACGACGACAGGAGCACGTTCAAGGGCTTCTGCCGCATATTGGCGGGCATACCGGGCGCGATACCCAAACTGGGGCCGTTGCTCAAATCCATCTGACGAACGAAGAAGGGACCGCTTCCGCGGTCCTTCCCGATACGGTACTACTTACTACTGAGCTATGGACAAAGAAAAGATGCTCCATTGCGGAGAACTGTACGATTCTTCGCTATGCGATTTGGTAGACGAACAGACCGCGCTGTTGGAAAAACTGTACGACTTCAACGCCACACGCCCGTCGCAGGGCGCGGAGAGGGCGAGATTGCTCAAAGAGATGTTCGCCGAGATAGGCGAGGATTGTTATATCGAGCCTCCGCTCTACTCCAACTGGGCTTGCAGACACGTTCACTTCGGAGATCGCGTTTACGCCAACTTTTCGCTCACTCTCGTGGACGATACTCACATATATGTCGGCGACAATACGATGATAGGTCCAAACGTGACGCTTGCCACCGCCGGGCATCCCGTTTCGCCGCGGCTGCGCGAGGAGTTCTGCGCGCAGTTCAACGCGCCCGTGAGGATAGGCAGAAACTGTTGGATAGGCGCGGGAGCCGTAGTTCTGCCCGGAGTTACGATCGGGGACGGCAGCGTCATTGGCGCGGGCAGCGTCGTGACCAAGGATATCCCGTCGGGAGTGGTCGCCGCGGGCGTTCCGTGCAAAGTCATGCGGGAGATAGGGCCCGAGGACGAAGAATATTATTTCAGAGGCAGAAAAGTGCCCGACTGTTTCAAACGCGGGAAAGACTGAGCTTTTGCGGAAAAGGCAAGAAAAACGGAAACATATCGCAAAAACGGCGCTTGAAGCGCCGTTTTAGATATCGTGTGAAAGCGTGTTTTGATCCGGCGGTCACGCCGTGCGGAAGCGGACTCCCACCGCAAAGTGATCCGAATAATATTCGCCGTCGCCGTAGAACTCGTAAAGCACGCGGTAGACGTCGGCGGTCAGATCGCGCGACAGGAAAATGTGGTCTATCGGGTCGCCTCCTTCGGTCATCATTCCCCAGTTGCTGTAAGTATAGCCGCCTTCGCTGTCGGCGGCGTTTTTCGCGTCGTCGAATTTTTCCGATATCGCCGCATAACAGTCTGTGGACAAGCCCGAATTGAAATCTCCCGCTATCACGGCGGGGTATCCGTCGCTTTCGGCGCGTTCCGTTACCAGTTTTATCCCTTCCGTGCGCGACGTATCTCCGATATGATCCAGATGCACGTTGAATACGTTGAGCATATCTCCGCTTTCGTGGCGCAGAAGCACGTTTACGCATATCCTCGGATACTGCGCGTCCCAGCCTACCGACTGCACGTCGGGCGTTTCGGACAGCCAGAAGCGGGTTTGCCTCTCGACCTCGAACTCGTCGGTGTATAGCACGGCGAGCCCCTCCGTATCGGCAGAGGAGTCCCTGCCGTACCAGACGACGGAATAATTCGTCAGATTGTCGCGCAGATATTCGTACTGGGATATCTTGACTTCTTGCAGGCAAAGGACGTCGGCTCCCGATCCGTCTATATAAGCGGCGACCTGTTCGCGCCGTTCGCTCCAACGCGTGCCCCATTCGAGAGCCGTTTCCAGACGTATGTTGAAACTGTACAGCACATAACCTTCGGGCAGATCGTTTCGCAAAAGCGCGTCGTGGGCGGAGAGCTCTCCGCCGCAGGCGGTAAGACAAAGACACAGGATCGCTGCCGTAAGACAGATAGCAACGATAAAACACGATTTTTTTCTCATGATCTTTCTCCGCTTTCATTATAATGTTTTGGAAGGAGCTTTTCAAGACCCCCGGAAAGATATATGCAAAGGCAGACCGCCCGATCGCGTCCGGATGGCAAAGATACTCTCAAAGCGTTGACAAGCGCGTCGGTATATGTTATCCTTGGGATACAAGTGAGGGAGTAGTCGGCGAGACGCTCGTTATAAGTCAACATACTCGCTGCGGCGTGGCTTATATTAAACGACAAGACTCACACATAGCTCGTTCTATGTGTGATTTTTTTATGAACGGGCGAGAGGTGATCATGACTGTTTGGGAGATCGTATTGGTGGCGCTCGGCCTTTCCGCCGACGCTTTCGCCGTAGCTATGTGCAAGGGCGTCGAGATGAAGAAATTCGTGCTCAGATACGCCTTGGTGATAGCGCTTTTCTTCGGCGCGTTCCAGGCGCTCATGCCGTTGATAGGCTGGGCGGTGGCTTCGCAGTTCGCCCGTTATATCGAAAGTTTCGATCATTGGATAGCGTTCGCTCTGCTGTTGCTTCTCGGCGGGAAAATGATGCTCGATTCCTTCAAAAAGGAAGAAGAAGAGGAGGGGGAGAAAGTTCTCAAACTCGGATTGAAGACGTTGTTGCTGATGGCGGTCGCAACGAGCATAGACGCGCTTGCGGTCGGCGTGACGTTCGCGTTCCTGCAGGTCAACGTATGGTTGGCGGTCGCGATGATAGGCTCCGTAACGTTCGTATTGTCATTCCTCGGCGTCGTCATCGGAGTCAGGATAGGCGACAAATTCGAGAAGAAGGCGGAGTTTTTCGGGGGATTGATACTGGTTTTGATAGGAGTCAAGATATTGCTCGAGCATCTCGGCGTGATATCTTTCTGATCGTAAAATACGGCGGCGCCTTGACGGGGCGCCGCTTTTTGTATTCAATCGTTATTTTGCGTCCGATCGTTATGTCGCTCGGACGCGTCTTTCCCGTCCGTGTTCCGCAAAGACGGAGGCTGATCGGCGGCAGTCGGCAGGGAAGGCTCGGCTTTTGTCTTTTCGGCGCGTTCGGAAGGCTCGAAAACGGTTTCCGACATATTTTCGGACAACGCGCTATCGGACGGAATCGTTTCGTTTCCGGTCGCTACCATTTCGGGAGACGGATCGGAGAGGTTCCTTTTCAGTTTTGCCGAATACCTTATCACGAGAACGGCAGAAAGTATCAGAGTTACGGCTTCGGACGCAAACGTCGCGTACCACAGCGACTGCGCTCCGAAGATCACGGGGAACAGATACGCGAACGCCGCGGACAGAATGAATCCGCGCAGCAGCGATATCGCAAAGGAGGCTTTCGCTCTCATGATCGATTGCAGATAGTACGTCGCGAATATGTTGAGAGGCAGGAAGAGGTAGGACAGAGAATATATCCTGACTGCGGTCGGAGCCGCTGCGGCTATCTCGTCCGTGACCGTCATGAACGCCTTCATTATGGGCAGAGGTATCGCTTCGCACACGGCGCAGAACAGCACCGCGACCACGCCCGCGGACAACAGACCGTATCCGAAGGTCTTTGCGATCGGTCCCGTTTCGCGCGCTCCGTAGGAACGGGAAACGAGCGGCTGTATAGCCTGCCCGACGCCGTAGGCGACGTATTGCGCGACGAGATTGATATTGACGATGACTCCGTATATCGACAGCGCCGTGGAGCCGAGGTATTTCATGATCTGATTATTGAATATGATCGCGAGTATCCCGACGGCTATATCTACGATAAAAGAAGGAAAACCCGTTGCCGCGATCCTGCGGATATTTTTTGCGACGTTTGTCGGTCGAACCAGCCGCAAAGTGTTCCGCTTGCCGAAGAAGTGCGAGCACATTATACAGAACGCCAACACCTGCCCCAACCCCGTGGACAGCCCCGCTCCCTCTATGCCCATATCTGCGGTAAAGACGAGCAGGTAGTCGCCCACTATGTTGAACAGTCCGCCCGATACCGTCGCTATCATTGCGAGAGCGGGCGCTCCGTCGTTGCGCAGAAACGCCGCGAAGACCTGTCCGAAAGAGAACAGGGGCACGACGAATTTCAACCATTTCAGGTATTTTCTCGCGAGAGGCAGGATATCGTCGTCGGCGCCCGACAGCCGCAGCAGAGGCGCGTCGGCAAAGGCTATCGCCGCCCATGCGACGGCGGTGACGACTGCGGCGGAGATCACGGTAAGAGTGAAGATTTCGTTGGAATCTTTGAGTTTGCCTTCTCCGCGGAGTTTTGCGAATATTACGGAACCGCCTATCCCGAAGAGAAGACCGAGGCTTATGATTATGGTCCAGACGGGCGTTATTACGGCAAGCGCCGCCGTCCCGCGCGGACCTTCGTACTGACCGACCATTATGCAGTCGACGATGGAGTAGACCGACACCACGACCGCGCTGCCTATGCTTGAAAACAGATATTTGAGAAATACCTTTCCGAGGGCCGGAGTTTTGCCCGAAAGTGTATCGGTCATCGGAAAACGCCTCCTTGCCTAACAATGATATATTAAAAGGCGGAGCGTTGTCAAGCAGGTTGAAAGCATACCTGACTGAGGCAAACCGTTTGCGGAAAAACGGCGCGAATTATAGTCCCGATATATAACTGAAAACGCGTAATACGAACACGGGCGGCAAATATTTCGGCGGCGGCGATGAAAAAACGGAGCCGGTATATCCGACTCCGCGATCCTGTGCCGATACAGTCAGTCCGTACGGGGCGGATCGTCGTCGAGCTTTCTGCCGCAGTTGTCGCAGAAAGCCGAATCCGCGTCGAGCTTCTCGCCGCATTGCGGGCAGACGCGCGACAGAGCGACGCCGCAGTTTTTGCAGAATTTCGCGTTGACGTCGTTGGCGGTGCCGCAGGAAGGACATACGAGTTTGTCCTGCGCTAAGCCGACCGCCTTCGCCATGGACGACAGCCCGGGGGCTATCTCTTTGCCCATTTCGTTGAATACGGGCACGCCTTCGTTTTTCACGAAGCGTTGCAGATCTCTCTGAAAAGAGAACAGCAAAAACGTGGCTCCTATCGCGATCAACGGGAATCCTATCATGATGAGCCAGAACATGGGCGTGTCGTCGAAATCACCGAAACCGCCGGATATGTCTATAAATCCGATCACCGCGCAGATAAGTCCGGCGACCAGCAGGACGGATCCCGCTATGCGCATTTTCAGTTTTGTCCGCTTATGTTTTTTCTCTTTTTCGTCGTCCATACGGTTCTCCTCCTTTACGATAAATTATAACGTATAGCTGCAAGTCTGTCAATATCCGAAATGCGAGGTTCGGTCGTCGGGACGCCGTTCGGCTGCCGTAGTGTAATATATTTTTAATGCAGAAAATGCGTTCATGCGGCGGATATTTTGTGAAAAGCCGATTTTGGCGCTGCGATACACGGCAAGCTTTTGGCAATGAAATTTTTATTTAAGTATTGACAGGGCTCGTCGGCGGTGATATGCTGAGATCGGAAAGGAGGAGCGTCTATGCGCAGAGAAATGAAAAAGATCGCGGTTTCGGTCATTATGCTGCTTGCGGCGCTCTTTTGCGTTTCGTGTTCGGACGTAAACGAATATCCCGAGAAGCCTTCCGATTACGATCACAGGCGCGAAGTAGAAGGGTTGGATTACGGCGAACCCGAAGAGATAACGTATTATTCGGAGGCTGCGGGTGCGGAAAAGCACGCAGTTGTCCTTATGCCGCCCGACGCAGAAGAGGGCAGGAGATATCCCGTGCTTTATCTTCTGCACGGACTGATGTGCGGCGAGCGGACGTGGTTCGACCTGTGCTCCGCCGCGCAGACAGTGCGCAATTCTTACGTATACGAAGACGCCGTGCCCATGATAGTGGTGGGAGTCAACTGTGTGGTCAACGCAGGCGAAGAGGAACCGTCCGTCTTTTCGGACGAATTGACCGAGGCGTACGACAAGACGGGCGAGGATATCGTAAGATCCCTCAAACCGTATATCGACTCGCATTATCCGACCCTGACCGGCAAATACGATACCGCGGTAGCGGGATTTTCCATGGGCGGCAGGGAGGCTCTCCTTGCGGCGTTTACTTATCAGAACGTGTTCGGACACGTCGGGGCGTTCTCGTCGGCGAGCTTCAACAGGAACGTCGTTTCCGTCGGAGTAGTCGATCCCGTGCTCGACGAATTCCGCGTCGAGGAAGATTCGGGCGGTTTCGGATACATTCTGCTGATGATAGGCGAGGCGGATCTCATGACGGGCGGCGTAACGCAGATGTACGACGCCATGATGACGGGATCGGGCATCGAACACGATTTTTACACCACGGCGGGAGGGCATGATTTCGCGACGTGGTCGGACGGACTGCATACGTTCGTCAACAATATTTTCGGAGCGGGAGCTTCGGCATGATCGCGCGGTGCCATACGGCAGAAAACGGGCTTTGAGATGTTTTTTTCGGGAGTTTACAAGCGCGCGCGGATTTGATATAATATCGGTGAATAACCTATAAGGGGTGAGCCGATGAAAAAGAGGATCTACGTCGTCGAAGACGATCCCAGCATAAGAGGACTTTACGAAATGGCGCTTGACGAGGCGCAGTTCGACGTAAGCTGTTTCGCTACCGCCGAGGAGTTTTTCGACGCCCTCGGCAAAGGATCGTGCGATCTTGCCATATTGGACGTAATGCTGCCGGGCATGAGCGGACTGGACGCTCTGCGCAGGCTCAAATCGCAGAGCGAAACGGCGGACATACCCGTGATAATCGCCAGTGCGAAGGGCGACGAACAGGCAAAGGTGGACGGATTGGAGATAGGCGCGGACGATTATCTCGCAAAGCCGTTCGGTATGAAAGAGCTCGTCGCGAGGATAAGGGCGAATCTGCGCAAGCACGGCCCCGCCGCCGCTTCCGTGGCGCCGCTGTCCGTAGGCGAGATAACCATAAACGACAAGGAACACGAAGTTTACGTGAACGGCGAGCCGGTGCAGCTCACCCTGAAAGAATACAATCTGCTCCATCTGCTCATGGAGAACGCCGACAAAGTCGTTACCAGAGAGGAACTGTTGTCCAAAGTATGGGGATACGATTACTTCGGCGAAACGAGAACGCTGGATATGCACGTCAAATCGCTCAGGCGCAAACTCGCCGACAGCGGAGCCGTAAAATGTATATCCACCGTGCGCGGAGTGGGGTATAAGTTCTCGGTAGAATGAAAGAGAAACTTCTCAAACGCATGGTGCTTATCTCCGCGGCGGTCTTTTTCGTCGGGGTCGTGCTGTGCTTTCTGATATTCAACGTCATCAATATCGTCAACGCCAAGAATACCGTCGACAGCGTGTCGGCGGAATACACCTCGCGTTTTTCGGGCGCGGCGACGCAGGAGGAACTTTCCGCCGTCGCCGAGTCGGTGGACAGCGCGCTTCTGCGCGTCAGCGTGCTTTCGTCCGACGGTACCCTGATAGCCGATAATCTTCTCGACGCGGATTCCGACATCAGGGCGGACGAAGGGCTTATCGCCGACGTAGTGGAAAAAGGGAGCGCGTACAGACTGCAAAGACTTTACGGCGAGGGAGAAACGCTGTTTCTCATCTATTCGCTCGTACCTACGGAAACTCTCGATCCCGAAGGGTATATGATCGCCGTTTACGGCGTGGACACCGACTTCAACGATTTCAATTTCTGGATACTCGCGGGCGCGTGTTTTGCGGGATGGGCGGTCATCACGCTGATAACGTACGTTTTGATGAAGAATTACCTGACGTCCGCCACCGAGCCGCTCGGCAGATTGAGAGCGATGCTCGAAAACGTGAATAAAGGCAATTATTCGGATATAGGATATTCGTCCAAATATCGCGACGTTCAGGATATAGTCGACAATATCGACGTTGCGGCGCGCAAGGTCAGCGATACCATTAACGAACTGAAAAGCGAACAGCGCAAGAGTTCGTTCATACTCTCCAACGTCGCCCAGGGCATAGTCGCGGTCAATTCCCGCCGTAAGATAATAATATCGAACGACGCGTTTTCGAGGATATTCGGATCTACCCCCGGGCTTGTCGGCGTGGATCTCGGTGCGGTGATAGGCGCAGGAGAGGCGCTCGACTCGGTATATGCCGCGATCGACGGGAACAGATTGGGCACGGTAGCGGACCTGGAGAGAGAGGGGCGCATATACCGCGTGGACAATGCGGGAACGTCCGGGCATTGGCTCGAAAGCTGGGGAGAGCCGGGTGCGATGCTTCTTTTCACCGACGTCACTACCGAGGTCAATCTCAACAAGATGCGCAGCGAATTTTTCGACAACGCTTCCCACGAATTGAAAAGTCCTCTTACGGCGATCGCGGGATATGCGGAGCTGCTCGAAGACAAAGAACTTCCCGAGCCTAAGCGCCGCAAGTGCGTCGCCGAGATAAGGGAAAACGCTGCGGCGATGCTCGAACTGATAAACGACATGCTCAAGTTGAGCAAACTCGATTCGGGCACGAAGGCAAGGAACGTGACGGAGGTCGATCTCGGGGCGCTTTGCGACGGAGTGATAAAGCGATTCGAGGTGCAGGCGGACGAGATGAAGCTCGAATTTTCGCGCGAAGGCGAAGCGAGTCTGGAATGCGACGAAAAGGAGATGTACGCAATGGTTTCCAATCTCGTATCCAACGCGGTAAAGTACAACAAGAAGGGCGGAAGCGTGCGCATAGAGCTGGCTCAGACCGAGAACGCCGTTTCGCTGAGCGTGGAAGATACCGGCGTAGGCATCGCGCCCGAATACCGCGACAGAGTGTTCGAGAGGTTTTTCAAGATAGATACTGCGCGTACCCGCAGCAGATCGCTCAGCACGGGGCTGGGGCTCGCCATAGTCAAACAGCTCGCGGACGCATACGGAGCCAAGATAAAACTTGAAAGCGAGGTCGGCAAGGGCACAAGGATAACGCTCGTTTTCGGGAGGAAGAAATGAATATATATCCTATGAAACTGCGCCCCGTCCTCAAATCCTATATATGGGGCGGCGGCAGATTGGCGGAAAGATACGGAAAGACGGGGACAGGCAACGTCGCCGAAAGCTGGGAACTCGCCTGCAACAAACAGGGCGAGAGCGTCGTCGACAACGGCGCGTTTGCCGGAAGGACGCTGTCGGAGCTTCTCGGCGAGCATCCCGGTTGGATCGGCAGCCGTGCGGGGCAGTTCGAATTTTTCCCCGTGCTGGTCAAGCTGATCGACGCCGCGGGAGATCTGTCGGTCCAGGTGCATCCCGACGACGCTTACGCGCTGTCCCGCGAAGGACAATACGGCAAGACCGAAATGTGGTATGTCGTAGAAAGCGAAAAGGGCGCGGGGATGTACTGCGGTTTCAGAAAACCTGTCGACAAGTCCGAACTCGAAAAGAGTCTGCGCGACGGGACCGTCACCGATCTTCTCAATTTCGTCGAGGTGAAAAGGGGCGACGTTCTGTTCATCCCGTCGGGTACGGTGCACGCCATATGCAAAGGCGTGGTGGTGTACGAAGTGCAGCAGAACAGCACTCTGACGTACCGTCTGTACGATTACGGCAGAAAGGGCGCCGACGGAAAGGAACGCGAATTGCATATCGACAAGGCGCTCGAGGTCAGCGATACGTCCAAAGTGTGCAGACCCGGCGATGGAGTGAAGGAGATATCCGACGGAGTGACCGAACTCGCTTCGTGCCGTTATTTCACGTCCGTGCGTTACGACGCGAAGCGCTGCCGCAGCGCTTACGTTTCGGACGCGTCTTTTTCCGCGTTCACCTGCGTCGACGGAAGCGGAAGCATATCGGTCGGAGGAGTGATCTGCGACGTTTGTGCGGGCGATACGTTTTTTGTTCCCGCCGGAGCGGGAGAAGTCGTTTTCGGCGGCGACGCGGTGTTGATAGAGGCCAAGACCGTCTGACGGTCACGATCGTATCGTTAGCTCGGGAATACGAAAAGAGCGCGCCCCGTATCGGGCGCGCTCTTTAAATCGTCGTAGTTCAGGCTTCGACCGTGGTGTCTTCCAGCGTGCTAGACGCGTTGCAGAAGTATTTCACCGATTCGACCGCGCTCTCGGCGGCGGCTTTGCTCTTGTAGCCTTCGCCTACGCCGTACAGCGTAACGCCGTCCGCTTTGAAAAGTTTGTATCTGAACGTGCCGTTCTTTTCCTCGTCGATAACGGATGTGCCGTTGTTGATCGTATTGCGGAAGGCTTCGATCTGCTTCGCCTTGGGTTTGATCTTATAGCCTTCGCTTTCGTACAGTACCTGCCCGTTGTTGGCTTTGAGCTGGAACTTGTAGGGGCGCATCGGATTGCCGTCGTCCTTGATGATGACGTATTTGCCTTTGGGACCGTCGGTGGCGGGAGCGTCGAACAATACGGTGACGTTGCCTGCCGTCGGGGTTTCTTCGGCTTTTTTGGGCTCCTGTTTCGCGGGAGCGGGCTTTTTGGCGGGCGCCGCCGCGTCTTTCTTCGTCCTTACGGGCGGGACTCTCTTGGGCTTCGCGGGAGCGACTACTACCGCGTCCGGCTTCGGTTCTTCGGCGGGGGCTTCGGCCACCGCGGCAGCGGGTTCGGTCTCCGCCGCGACGGGTTCCTGCGCGGGAGCGGGTTCTTCCGCGGGCTGCGATTCGGGTTGGGGCTCGGGCTGCGGCTCGGGCTGCGGCTCGGGAGCAGGTTCGGGTTCGGGCTGAGGAGCGGGTTCTTCCGCTTTGACCTCTTCCGCAGGCGCAGTCGCTTCCGGTACGGGCGCTTCCTCTATCGGCGCGTCCTCGGGCAGAGTGGAGAGATTGACTTCCTCGTTCTCGCCCGAAGTGGACGTGACGTCGGGAACATTCTCCGCGGGTACGGGCTGCGCTTCCGGCGCGGCTTCGTCGATAGGTGCGGTCTGTTCCGCTTCGTCGGTGATCTTTTTCGCTTTTTTCTTCGCCTTTTTCGTGCCGGATTTCGACACTGCGATAATGACGATCACGCAGGCGATAAGCACTACCGCCGCTATGATGATGAATACGTATGCGGGTATGCCGCTGCCGAACGCGGGATCGGTCAGAGCGGACGAAACTATGTTGACCGGCATAATGAACTCCTTTCGACGTCTTGCGTCATTTTATATATATCAATATACCACATCATAATACCGATTGTAAAGAAGTAAAATCGAAAAAGAGAGCTTTTTTGCGTGAAAATGCGGAAAACGGGCTTTCGGTATCGGTTTCGCGCGCAAAAAATTCCGCAGGAAGCGACAAAAAACGTAAAGCGCCCGGGCGGCGGAAGCGCCGAAACCGTCCTATCGGACAAAATGGAGCAAAACGTTTGCTTCGCCGCGCGCTTTGGGATATCATATAAATAACGATGGAGACCGAGATAGCGAGCGGCCGCGGCGCATTGCTGCGCGGCGCCGAAATAATAAAACGCGGCGGAGTCGTCGCCTTTCCGACCGAGACGGTCTACGGACTCGGCGCGGATGCGTACAACGCCGACGCGGTGGCGGAAATATACAGGGCGAAGGGCAGACCTTCGGACAATCCTCTGATAGTCCACATCGCGGATACGGAGCAGGCGGAAGGTCTGGTCACGGAGTTTTCCGACGCGGCGCGAGCCGTTGCGAAGGCGTTCATGCCGGGCCCCGTCACCTTGATACTTCCCAAAAGTCCCGCCGTACCGAACGCAGTCAGCGCGGGCTTGCCTACGGTAGGCATAAGGATGCCGTCGCACGAAGTCGCGCGGGAGTTCATACGGGAGTGCGGCGTACCGATAGCCGCTCCGTCGGCAAACGTATCCGCGCACATATCTCCTACAAGCGCGGCTCACGTTTACGAGGATCTGAAAGGCAGGATACCTCTGATCATAGACGGCGGAGAGTGCGGAGTGGGGATAGAATCCACGATAATCGACCTCTCTTCCGATGTGCCTACGATCCTTCGGCCCGGCGCAGTCACCGAGGAAATGCTGACGGATGTATTGGGAGAGGTGACCACTTTCCGCGGCGAGGTCAAAGTCGCCAAGGCTCCGGGCATGAAATACAAGCATTATGCGCCGAAGTGCGACACCGTGGTCGCGGACGGACCCGACGCGGCTGCCGCCGAATACGCCGCGCGCAGAGCGGAAGGCAAGCGTTACCTTATACTGGCGAGGGAGAGCGACTGTAAAGCGTTGGGGAGAGAAGGCGTTCTGTCGTTGGGAAAGACGGACGAAGAGGTGTGCCGCAACGTGTACGGAGCGCTGAGGTATGCCGAAAAACACGCCGACGGCATCATATTCGTCGATCTGGGCGACGGCGGTATATGCGGCTCGGTCATGAACAGAGTAAACAAATCGGCGGGAGGCCGCAGGGTCGGACTGCCGAAATAAACGGATACGTATCCGTAAAAGAGGGAAAATATGAAAATTTTGTACGTATGCACCGGCAATACTTGCCGCTCGCCTATGGCGCAGGCTATCACCGAATGGATGGCGGAGAGCAGAGGTTTGAACGACGTCGTCGTCGACAGTGCCGGCACGGGCTGTCCTTACGGCGATCCCATGACGGAGAATGCCGCGAAGGCGGTCGCCGCGCGGGGCATATTCTTTACGCATCAGAGCAAAAAGGTCACCGAAAACGACCTTTCCGACAGCGACGCGGTGATATGTATGACGCCTATCCACAAGCTTGCGCTCGAAAAATTCGCCGACCCGTCGAAGCTGTATTCCGCCAACGATTTTATAGGGCATGAGATACCCGATCCGTACGGCGGCGGCGAAGAGGTCTACGAGGAGTGCGCAAGACAGCTCGAATCGCTCGCGGCGGCGGTGCTGGACAGATTCTGCGGCAAATAAAGACGACGGCGTGCCGTCGGAAGGAGATATAGATGAAGATAGCTATGGGATGCGACCACGGCGGGATAGTGCTCAAACCCGCGATAGTCGCCGAACTGCAAAAGAGAGGCATCGAGATAGCGGACAAAGGCTGTTTCGACGGAGAATCGGTGGATTATCCCGATTATGCGCTGAAAGTGGCGGAGAGCGTCGCGAGCGGCGAGTGCGACAAGGGCGTGCTGATGTGCGGTACGGGGATAGGCATCTCCATCGCCGCCAACAAGGTCAAGGGGATACGCGCGGCGGTCTGCCACGACGAATTCACCGCGCAGATGATCGCCGAACACAACTGCGCCAACATAATAGCGTTGGGCGGAAGGATAATGTCGCCGGAAAAGGCGGCGAAACTCGTGGGCATATGGCTGGACACGCCTTTCGGCGGCGGCAGGCACAAAAACAGGATAGACAAGATATCCGCCATAGAGGATAAGTATTTCAAGTAATATCGTATCGGAGGCAAAGACCTCCCTTCGTAAACCAAAGCGGCATTTGCCGAAAGACCGGAGAACGCACGGGGAGGATATCCCGTGAACGAAAAGACGCACACGGCGTCTTTTTTCGTTTTCGCCCGTACGTTCGCGGCTCGGGATGAGCCGGACGGAGCGAGGCGACGCGCGATTTTGTTGTCATAACCTCGTATGGGGCGTAGTAACATATAGCGTACCAACGGAGGGTTTATGGCAAAAAAGAAATTATTGATCATCGCAGTATGCATCGCAGCATTGACTGCGTGCCTTTTCGGCTTTGCGGCGTGCGACGAACCTCTGACCGTGCTCGAACAGCTCGACGAAAAGGTCAGCAGCCGTCAGACGACGCAGTATATCGGACAGACCGACGACGCGCACGTGTCCGTGTCCACGCTCGATAGGGAAACGGTATTCGTCGCGGACGGCAGCGTGGGCGACATGGAAACCGTGACTGGCGTGATAGTAACGCTACCTCAGATCGCGGAAGAATCGACCTATGCGTATGCGCTACAGGGAGCCGACGGCAAAGTCGAGGGTACGCTTTCGCGCAGCGTGATCGGCAACAAACTCGTCGCCAAGATCGAGAACGCGTCCGCGCTCGGAGCGCTTCAAACTCTGACGGTGACCGACAGCGCCGCTCCCGACGCGCCGATAACGTTCGAGCTTGCCGACAAGATGGAAGGAGCGATCACTCCGCTGCAAGCTCTCGACGCGGCTTACAATCATTTCAAGGCGGAGATAGACGCCGAACTTGCCGCCGAGGGCGGTATGCAGCGCGAGATATACATAAGATTCGTCAACGGCAAGACGGATATGGACAGCGAATACTATTGGTACGTATCTTTCGTTGCGGACAGAAACGACGACATGAGCGTGCTTCTCGACCCGTTGACGGGAGAGGTCGTCACCAGCAGGGTAAGACCGTAAAACATACACGGATAGGAAAATTTTCCGTAAAACCGTATTCGCTTCAAAGCAAAAGGAACGGGATCGTCCCGTTCCTTTTCGTTGTCGTGTTTTTACGCCGACGATCCGTCAGCGTCCGTCCGTTCGTCCGGCTTTTTCCTCCGCGGCGCGAGCTTTCTCTTCGGATTTAAGACGTTTTTTCATCTCCTTGCGCTGGCGGTTGCGTTCATCCTTACGGGCGATGTTGTCGAGAGAGCATATCAGTCCGTGGATCATTTTGATAAGACCTTTGAAGCGCTTTTTGTTGCCCCAATACAGCAGACCGTCCACAAGGCGGCTGTCGATTATGCCGCTCGATATGCCTACGAGTCCGCGCAGAGGCATGCTCTTCATTCCCTGCGTAAGTATAAGCATTGTGGTCATGTCCGCGTTGGGGACCTGGGTCTTGATGATCGACGGCGCGAGTTTGAGTATTATCTTGCCGATAAGGCAGCACCCGAATTCGCCTATCGTGGTGTTTTCGTCGAATTCGCCGCGCTTGCTCGGCAGGTTCGGAGGTATGGGCGCTCCGTAAAGCGCTTTGAAGTCGTCGTCGGGTATATCCGCGGCGTTGTCCAAGGCGTAGTAGACAGGGCACTCTTTGCGCAGATCCCTGACGGGCTGCGGATCATCCAGACGGAAATATCTCTTTTGCGACAGTCTGATGTCGCGCGACGACGAACCGACGAGGATCTCGTATTCTCCGCTCGCGGCGTACCAACTTTCTGTTTCGGTATTGTAGAAAGCGAAAGACCTTTTGTTCAGCGGCAGTTCCACCGTTATTTCTTCGCCCGGTTGCAGGAACGGTTTGGCGAAGCCTTTGAGTTCCTTATCCGCTTTGAAAACGACGGGGGAGAGGTCGCGGATATACAGCTGCGCGACTTCGGCTCCCGCGCGATCGCCCACGTTTTTGATCTTAAAGGATACCTTGTCGTCGCTCACGGACAGATCGCCGTATTCGAATCGCGTATAACTCAGACCGTGTCCGAACGGGAAAGCGACGTCCTTGTGCGCGCTGTCGAAATATCTGTATCCCACGAAGATGCTTTCGCGGTATTCCACGTTTTTGGGACCCATCGGGAAGTATTGCGCGTTGACGTTGTCTTCCAGCGCGAACGGATACGTTTCCGCCAGTTTTCCCGAGGGATTGACTCTGCCGAATATGATGTCCGTGAGAGCCTCGCCGCCCGCTTCGCCGGGAAGGTAGGCGTTGACGAGAGTGGACGCGAGGTCCAGCCACGGCATTTCCACGGGCGATCCGCCGAACAGCAGGAACACGGTCTTTTTGCCCAGCGCCGCGAGCCTCGACACGAGGTCGTTGTGCGAGTCGGGCAGACGCATATGACTGCGGTCGTAGCCTTCGCTTTCGTAGCTGTCGGTCAGACCGATGCAGCACAATATCGTGCCGTCGAAATTTTCGGCGGCGGCAAGCGCTTCGGCTTCGAGGACGGAATCTTTTCCGTCGCCGTCGAGCGAATAGGCGTCGCGGTATTCGTATTTTATCCCTTCCGCGTCAAGCGCGTCGCACAGCGAAACGAGCTTGTACGGGTTGATCCTGCTCGAACCGGCTCCCTGATAGCGGCTGTGACGGGCGAGTTTGCCCAAAACGAGCAGCGGCTGTCCTTCGCTCAGAGGCAGAAGTCCGTCGTCGTTTTTCATCAATATCACGGATTCGCAGGCGGCGCGTTTCGCAAGCGCGTGAGCTTTGTCGTAATCCGCGGAAAAATCTTTTCGTCCTGCTTCGCACTGACAGAGCGTGCGGAGTATCCTTTCGGTGACGGTATCGAGTTCCCGCTCGGTCAGATCGCCGTTTTTGAGAGCGGAGAGGATGCGGCGGTCGTTTTTGCTGCCGCTGGTAGGCATTTCGAGATCCATGCCCGCTTTTACGCCCGCCACGCGGTCGTTTGTCGCGTTCCAGTCGCTGACGACCAGTCCGTCGAAGCCCCATTCTTTGCGCAGAATGTCCGTGAGCAGTCTCGGATTGTCCGTCGCGTACACGCCGTTTATCTTGTTGTACGACGCCATGACGGTGCGGGGTTTGCCCTGTTTCACGCTCTCTTCGAAAGCGGACAGATATATCTCGCGCAGAGCGCGTTCATCGACGACGCTGTTGATCGTCATGCGCAGATATTCGTTGTTGTTGGCAGCGAAATGTTTGAGCGACGTACCGATCCCCGTGGACTCGACGCCTTTGATATAAGCGGCGCCCAATTTGCCCGCAAGATAGGGATCTTCCGAAAAATATTCGAAATTGCGGCCGCAAAGGGGAGAGCGCTTTATATTCACTCCGGGGCCGAGGATGATGTCGACTTTCTGATCCAGGCATTGCTCGCCCAGAGCGACGCCGATCTCGCGCACGAGCTCCGGATCCCAGGAACTCGCCATATTGACTGCGGGAGGGAAAGCGGTCGCAGGGAAAGACATCTTCATTCCGAGATTGTCGTCGTCTTCGTTTTCCTTACGCAGGCCGTGCGGTCCGTCGGACATGACGAAACTTCCCACGTTCAGTCTTTCTACGGATTTCGTGGTCCAGAAGTCTTTGCCGCTGCACAACGCGGCTTTTTCTTTCGGCGTAAGTTGCTCGACTGTCGATAGGATATCCTGTTCGGTCATAGTTGCGCTCCCCGGTACTTCTTCGGTTACTTTTCCGCGCCCTCGGGCTCGGGTTGTTAATATGATAACATCATTCGGAGAAAAAGACAAGCCGGCGCAAATATATTGAGTCGGAAAAAATATCGGACAAAAAGCCCCCGATTGTTCGGTATCCGACACAGGCTCCGAAAAGTGACGGAAAAATCGAAGAACGGCGCCGCGCCCGCGTCGAAAAAGTCGAATACCGCTTCAAAGTGTTTGACTTTGCGCACGCAAAAGCTATAAAATTATAAAAAGTGCAAAGGAGATTTTTATGGCTGAAATAATCAAAGAAGGACTTACTTTCGACGACGTGCTCCTGATCCCCGCATATTCCGAGGTGCTGCCTTATCAGGTGGATCTTACGACGCAGCTGACCGATAAGATCAGACTGAACATACCGCTGCTCAGCGCGTCCATGGATACCGTCACCGAATACGAACTTGCGATAGCGATCGCGAGGGAAGGCGGCATCGGCATCGTTCACAAGAATATGACGATAGAGGAACAGGCTCAGCAGGTCGACAAGGTCAAGAGGAGCGAGAACGGCGTCATCACCAATCCGTTCCATCTCAGCCCCGAACATACGTTGGCGGAAGCGGAAGATCTGATGCGCAAGTTCAGGATCAGCGGCGTACCCGTCACCGTGGGGACCAGGTTGGTCGGCATCATCACCAACCGCGATCTCAGATTCGAGACCGACATGACCAAGACGATAGGCGAGTGCATGACCAAGGAGAACCTCGTTACGGCTCCCGTCGGCACGACGCTGGAACAGGCGCAGGAGATACTCGGCGCTCACCGTATCGAGAAACTTCCTCTCGTAGATAAAGATTTCAACCTCAAGGGACTCATAACGATAAAGGACATAGAGAAGGCGATCAAATACCCCAACAGCGCCAAAGACGCGAGCGGCAGACTGCTTGCGGGCGCGGCGGTAGGCGTTACCAACGACGTTCTCGACAGAGTTGCGGCGCTGGTCGAGGCGAAGGTGGATGTGATCACGATCGACACCGCGCACGGTCATTCCAAGGGAGTGCTCGATACGGTCGCGAAGATCAAAGCCGCCTATCCGCAGGTCACCTACATCGTCGGCAACGTCGCTACGGCGGAGGGCACCAAGGCTCTCATCGACCACGGCGCCGACGTCGTCAAGGTGGGCATAGGCCCCGGTTCCATATGTACCACGCGTATAATCGCGGGCATCGGCGTCCCGCAGATCACAGCGATAATGGACTGCGCGGAGGCGGCGGACAAGATGGGCAGACGCATCATTGCCGACGGCGGTATCAAGTATTCCGGCGACATCGTCAAGGCTCTCGGCGCGGGCGCCAGCGCGTGCATGATAGGCAGTCTGTTCGCAGGCACCGAGGAGACCCCCGGCGATATCGAGATATTCCAGGGCAGAAGCTTCAAGGTGTACAGAGGCATGGGTTCTTTGGGTGCCATGGCGGCGGGAAGCAAGGACAGATATTTCCAGAACAACGCCAAGAAGCTCGTCCCCGAAGGCGTCGAAGGACGCGTTCCCTTCCGCGGCTCGCTTGCGGACGTCGTGTTCCAACTCATGGGCGGTCTGCGCAGCGGTATGGGATATTGCGGCATGAAGGACATCGACACTCTGCGCAAAAACGCCAAGTTCATCAAGATCACCGGCGCGGCGCTTGTCGAGAGCCATCCGCACGATATTTCGATCACAAAAGAAGCTCCCAACTACTCCACAAAGGGTTGAGAGGGCGTACCTTAGACAAAGGCTCCGCTTCGGCGGAGTCTTATTTTTACGTCGCCCGACGAAAAAACAACGAAAACGGACTTTTTCGGATTGTTTATCTTTTTAGGAACATATTTTAATATTTTACGCGCAAAGTCGCAATACGCTCTTCCGCGATCGACGGCTCTTTACGTAAATTCCGATCGCGGAAGCGTGTCAAAAGGTAGACATATGCGCGGTATGATATAAAGGATATATAAAATATATTATCGGGCAGACGCGTCTGAGGAAAAGTCGGATACGTTTCACCGTGTATTTTGCGGATGCGTATCGGGTTTTTCGGCGGTATCGGAAGGAGCGGCGGACGGAAATAAGTCGGCGCGTTTACGCTGCGTACTGAAAAAATGAACGAGGAGTACGATCGCGACGAAAGCCGCGGTATAGTCGGCGATCGGCGTTGCCATCGCGATGCCCGTTGCGGGGAATATCGGATCGAGTATGAACATCAAAGGGATATCGAGTCCGCCTTTGCGCAGCACGGACAAAACGGTCGCGCGGACTTTTTTGCCCGTGGCCTGAAATACCGTCATCGCGACGAAGCCTATCGCCGCCGATACCACCGCGTAACAGATAATGCGCAGGAAGCGCGCCCCGTACTCCACGGACGGGTCGTCGTCGATGAACGCGCGGATAAGCTGCTCGGGGATACAGAGCGAGACGGTAAGGGAGATCAAAGCGAATCCGAGCGTGCACGCGGTCATAAATACGACCGTGCCGCACATACGCCGTGAATTGCCCGCCGAAAAATTGTAGCCGATAAGCGGGAGCGTTCCCTGCGTGATGCCCTGCGTGATCGCGAACGAAGCCATATTGATGCGTTTTGCCACGCCTATCCCCGCGATCGCGGCGTCGCCGTATGCCGCCATGAGGTAATTGACCGTCAGATTGGAGCAGGTGGTCATCAGCGACATCATACAGGCGGGCAGCCCTATCGACAGTACGTTGAGGGAAACCGCCCGACCGAAAGCGCCTTTTACGCGACGGAAAGTCACGACCGAGTTTTTCGACGACAGTACGACCGCCGCAAAATAGACCGCGCTTGCGATGTTGGACAGCAGCGTTGCCAAAGCCGCGCCGCTTACGCCCATGCCCAGCCCTTGATCGAAGATGAACAGGGGATCGAGCGCGACGTTCAGCAGTCCGCCGAGCGACAGCCCGATACCTGCATGAGCGGCTTTGCCCTCGGCGCGTACGAGATGTGCGAGCACGGATGAGAGGACCGTCGGGACAGCGCCTCCTACCACGGTATACATCAGGTAGTCGCCCGCATATTCCAATCTCATGCCTTCCGCGCCGAAGGCGGTCAGGAGCGGAGTTTCGAACGCCGCGAACACGACCGCTACGACCGCCGCGGCGATCACGGATCCCCATATAGCGAAACTTGCCGCACGCCGAGCCTTATCGCCGTCTCCCGCGCCGAGAGCGCGCGACATCACCGACGCGCCGCCTATGCCGAACAGATTCGCCGTCGCCGTGAGCAGCATGAATATCGGAAGACACAGGGTGATCGCCGCCACCATCGTTTCGTCGCCGAGCCTGCCGACGAAAAACGTGTCCGCGAGATTGTAGACGATCGTGATCAGCTGACTGACCACCGTGGGTATGACGAGTGCCGCGACCGCTTTGGGCACGGGCGCGGTTTCGAATAGATATTTTTCCTTTTCCGACAGCGAAGTTCGCATTTCTCCTCTTTTTCGGCGGAAATCCGTTCTTACAGTATATTCCCGCATCTGAATTTTGTCAACGGTTGCTAAACCTCGCGCGTTTTGGTATACTTGTATCGTAAAATAACTGTGGGTACCGCGTCGTCTTACGGGACTGCGGCACGGGGAGGGATAATGGACGTCAGGAATGCGATAGAGAGCAGATACAGTTGCAGGGCTTACAGGTCGGACGACGTAGACGACTCGCTCATACGCGATTGTCTGGAATGCGCGCTGTTGGCGCCGTCCGCGTGCAACAAGCAGCCGTGGAAATTTTACGTGACCAAGGGCGAGCTCAAAAACGCCGTGGCGGGATACACGCAGTTGTTCGGCGCGAACGGATTCACGGACAAGGCTCCGGTGCTCATCGTCGTTACGGCAAAGCCGTCGCTGACGGACAAGGCAGCCGACAAGATAAAGGACCAGGATTTTTCAGCAAACGATCTCGGCTTCGCGATAGGCTCGCTCTGTCTGCGCGCGACAGAACTGGGACTGGGCACCTGCATAATCGGATGGCTGCAGGCGACGAAGATAGCGAAACTTCTGCCTCTCGGGAGCGGAGAAAAAGTGCGGCTGATCGTTGCGCTGGGATATCCCGCCGACGGACCGCGGCCGAAAAAACGCAAACCTTTCGCCGAAAAGGCGGTATTTTTGGATAAATAACGGAGAAGTCTATGAGTGAAAACGCCAAGAATCTGAAAAAGATAAAGAACAAAGGTCTCGCCGTTGCGGCGGCGCTGTCGGTCGGACTCGTCGCGGGCATCCCCATGATCGTGCTCGGCGCGACCAACGGGATCACGGCGGTGATGGTCATAGGTATCGTGCTGGTCGTGCTCGGTTTTTACGGCGCGCCGGTGGCATGGACTCAATACGCGTCGAAGGCGGGATATTCTTCCACTCTCGCGGCGATAGAAGAGGAAGATATCGACACGATAGAGGCGATCGCTCAGCACTTGGGCAAAAGGGACAAGACCGTACGTGCGTCCGTGGATTGGCTGATATCGCACGGCTGCCTCAAAGGATACACCGTCGACAAGGACGGGAACATCAAAGACAGCGTCAAAAAGCCCCGCACGCGCGGCTTCGTGGACGTCGGGAAATGTCCCAACTGCAACGCTCCTCTCGAGTGGACCGCAGACGCGGTCGTATGCCCGTATTGCGGGATGACGGTCAAACGGCGGGATAGCGAAGACAAAAAATAAAGGCTTGCCGGGCGGCTTTCGGGCGCGTATCCTATTTGTCCGCCGCCCGAAATTTACGATAAGCGCGGCAAAACGGCGGAACGAAATTATCGTCGTATATAAAAGAAACCTTCGCGTTTTACGGGCGCAGGGACAATAAAAAAGAAAGACGGCGCCGTCCGACGGAGGCGGCGGGGAGGTGCGTATGAAAAAGATCGCTTTGACGGCGGCGGCAGTAGTGTTGGCGGCGCTGTCATTCACCACTTTGACAGCCTGTTCGGACGAGCCGGATTACGGAGGCTATATGGAATACATAAAGGACGACGCGGCGTTGGGGCAGATAGTCATGCTGGGAGCGCACGACGCCGGCACTGCGGGACAGTCGGATATCTCGCGTACGCAGAACAGCGACTTTGCCGCGATGCTGGAAGGAGGCGTCCGCTACTTCGATTGCAGAGTCACCGAAGTGCGAGGGGAACTCACGTTCGTGCACGGCGATTCGGACGGCGTATTCGTGAAATCGCCTCAGATGATCACGTTGGACGAGGCCGTTGACGACATCAACGCTTTTGTCGAACAAAATCCGTCCGAGATAGTCATCCTCGACTTTCAGCATACGTGGAGCGCGACCGAAGACGCCGTGATAGCGGCGTTGGAAAACGGGTTGGTATCCCGCGGAAGAGTGCTGACGAAAGAGCTCGCTTCCGATCCTTCGGCGGTGACACTCGGACAGATGCGCGGGTGGGGCAAAAACATCGTGATCGTCTACCGCACGGCGGAAAAGTGCGCGCAGAACGATTTTCTTTACGAGAGGAGTTCTTCTCTGCAATCGGACTATGAGAGGAGCGTTCACAACGTACCGCCTACCGCTTACGAAACGGGTTCGCAGGCTTTGATAGATCAATTCGACGTCTATCTGGATACCAGAAGCGGCAGCAGACTGTTCGTTTTGCAGTCGCAGATCACGGCGACGGGATGGCTCGAAGAGGCGGAGGCGCTGTTCCGAGGAAAGGCGAACGGATATCTTCGCGGACTGCTGCTTCCCGAAAACGCGGACAGGCTTGCCGCGCTCAACATAGTCATGCGCGATTTTGCCGTCGACGACGACATCGACAGCGACACTCCCGCTTCCGACACCATGAAAGCCATTCTGGAACTCAATTACGCAAAAGGGCTCATATCCGAGGACAGGGCGGAAGAATTTACCTCGGCATACGGCATCGTGACCGAGAACTGAAAAAGTCGATATATCGCAGACGTATCCGACGCGGCTTTGCAGCGTCGGATATTTTTTCGTCCGGGAAACGTCGTCTGCGGCGGAGCCGCGCCGTAAAATAAAATATTTATTTATTAAAAATTAAAAAAATATTAATAAATTTCCGATAAATATTTAAAGCACTATCGCGTTATTGTATAATTGACGCAGGAGGTATGGGCGTCAAGCCGTAAGGAGAACGTATGAGGATATTGGTTGTGGAGGACGACGAAAAGCTCTCCAAGATACTGGCGGTCGCTCTGTCGGGACTGGGCGACGTAGACACGGCGCTCTCGGGCGAAAAGGCGTTGCAGGACGTCGAAAAGACTTATTACGATCTTATAATTCTCGATCTCATGCTCGGGAAGCTGTCGGGCATGGAAGTGCTGCGCGAGATAAGACGCGTGCATCTGATGCCGATCATCATTCTGTCGGCGCTGTCGGATATAGACAAGAAGATAGACTGTTTCAAGGAAGGCGCGGACGACTATATCACCAAGCCGTTCGCCAGAGAAGAACTCATCGTGAGATGCGAGGCGGCGCTTCGCCGCACTTCGGGGAGTTTCCGCAGTACGGTGTATTCGTACAAAAACATGGAAGTCAATTTCGTCAACAAGATGGCGACCGTCGACGGCAATTACGTACCCATGAACCGCAAGACCTACGACATACTGGAACTTCTCGTGCGGAACAAAGAGATCATAATGACCAAACAGCAGATATTCGATCGGATATGGGGGTATTATTCGCAGACGGGTCCTCAGGTGATAGAGATAAATATTTTCCGTCTGCGCAAGATATTGTCGCAGTTCGGCTTCGACGTAAATCTCAAGACGATCAAGTCCACCGGATATATGTGGACCGAAAAGGTATGATAAGGTTCGATAAGGAAACAAAACGCAGGTTCGGCATATTTTCGCTCATCAACGTCGCCGTGCTTTTGGTGGCGTACGGGGCGTTGTTTATCTGTTTCGGGTTTTACGTTAGCGACAGCGGGGACAGAGCCGCGGAAAAACTCGCCCGCGAATACGCGGAAGAACTGCAAGGATATTCTTATGCCGAACTGGTTTCGGATAGCGCTCCGGAAAGTCCGTATTATCTGTACGCGATCTATACCGTGCGCGGCGACGGCGAGTACGAACTGTCCACGCCGAGCGATTTTTTGAGAGAACTCAATCCGTTCATCGGCGGCGAGACCGATAAAGTTCAGATCCAGACTTTTACTGCGGACGACGGCACGAGTTACGAATTTGCCACTTACACCACGCGCTTGGACGATCCTTCGGGGGAGAGATATCTGAAACTGTTCGTACCCGATCGGATCGCGGACGAAACTCTCGCCGACATCGGCGGCGGCAGTATAGCGTTCGTCTGCGTTTTCGTCGTGTTGGCGGTCGTGCTCGCACTCGTGATGGGCTATATACAGATGCGCCCGATAGTCGCGAGTTATTCCGAACAGAAGGCGTTCGTCAACGATATGTCGCACGAGATAAGAACTCCGCTCGCGATCATACGCGGCAATCTGGACAACGTGCTCGCGTCCGACGCGGTAACGGACGATGCCGCCCGCGAGGACTTGCAGGCGTGCCTTAAAGAGATAGACTATATGACGGATATCTCTTCGGGACTGCTCAATATCGTACGCGCGGGGAACAAGAGCGCAGGCAAAGACGGCAGCGTGAGCGATACGGTCGCGTCCGTAGTGGATATGTACGCCGATCTTGCGAACATGGACAACAAGGCGCTTATCGCGTGCATAGACAGTACGCAGCTGTCCCTAGACAGGGACAAGGTAAAACAGCTGACGAGCATCCTCCTCGACAACGCCGTCAAATATACGCGCGAAGGGGACAGGATAAGCGTGAGATTGAAGAATACGACGGGCGGCGGATGCGTGCTGACGGTCGCCGATACGGGCATAGGGATACCCAAAGGCGACGAGGAGAAGATATTCGACAGATTTTACCGCGCGTCCAACGTGGGCGACATACAGGGGACGGGCCTGGGACTTTCGATAGCGAAAGCGACCGCCGAAAGTCTGGGCGGGACGATAAGAGCAAGACAGAACGCTCCTTCCGGTCTGGAAATAACGGTGGAGTTCGCAAGGCGTTGATATGAAGAGGCGGGCGGGCTTTGCATTTGCGGTATTCGTCGTATGCGCGGCGGCGCTTATGTTCGCTGCGGCGTGCGATCCCGACGGATTGGAATCCAAGACTCCTAAGCCGATGTCGGACTATCTCGAAGAGACGACGGACGCATTCGTGTCGGCGCTTGCGGGGTCGGCGGAGGACGGCAGGATAACCGATCCGTCGGGCGCAGACGTGACCGCGGAGTGCCTGACGTCGCTGCGCGTGGGATCCGCGACCGCGAGCGGGTCGTCCGTGACCGTGGAGTTGGCGGAGATATTGAAAGATCCCGTGCCCGTTTACGTAAACGCGGTATTTGAAAAGACCGGAAGATACAACGTTACGCTGTCGCTGAAAAGAACGAATGCTATATCTCCGTTGACCGTCACTATGACTGCAACGGTGTCATGATATGGAGGAGAATATGATAGAAGTCAAAACCGATGTGTGCTTAAAGCCCAAAAAAGGCGCCGCCGTCACGGCTGCGAAAGTCGGAGTGCTCACGGTGTTCGGTCTGCTGGCGTGGACCGTCGTGCTGCCTCTCGCCGCCGCCGCGGTCCTTTCGAAAGCCGTATTCGGTAAGAGGGTCACGCCTATGCTCAACACCGTGACATACGACGACTACAAGGACCGTATGGACAGGCAGGAGATGAGTTTCGTCTCCCGAGGCAACCGCCTTGCCGGGTGCCGTTATTCGGCAAAGGGAAAAGGCAGAGGCAAAGCGCTCGTACTGGTCTGCCACGGCATTGGCTGCAATATGGACGGATATCTCAACCGTACCGCATGGTTCGTGGATAAGGGGTACGAGGTATTCACGTTCGACATGACGGGAACGTGCCGCAGCGAAGGGGACGGACTGGGAGGTCTGATGCAGTCCAAGATAGACCTGCACAACGCGATAAATTTCTGCGCGTCGCGTCCCGAGTTCGAAGGCTTGCCTATCCTCGTTTACGGACACAGCTGGTCCGGTTTTGCCGCAGCCAACGTGCTGAACTACGGACACAAGGAACTGACCGCGGTCGCCACTTTGAGCGGTTTCAACGATACGTGGGATATCATGAAGATACACGCGAGCCGTTACGTCGGCAAGCTGGCGGTGCTGATAAAACCGTGGAGCAGGATACTCGAATTGCTCAAATACGGCGACGACGCCAAGGGCGACGGCGTCAGCGGTATAAACGCTTACGGCGGTCCGGTATTGGTCGCGCACAGTTCGGACGATTCCACAGTACCGATCAACTGTTCGGTTTACGTGCACCGCGACGAAATAGTCAATCCCAACGCCGAATACATACTTTTCACGGACAGAGGGCATACGCTGTCGCGGCCCGTGGCGGCGGAGAGCAGGATATCCGAGGATTACAGAAACAACAGAAAAGGACCTCTCGAAGCGAAAGGCGCCAACGTATTCCAATACAACGTGGACGACAGATACCGCTTCTCGGACAAAAAGATCGTGTTTGCGATCGACGACGCGTTCATGGAGCAGGTGGACGACTTCTTTACGCGTGCGCTTGCCGCGCGCGCAGAGCGGGGAGAGGAGGAAAAGGTATGCTGAACAGGAGCGGCGGCGTATTGCTCAACATCTCGTCCCTTCCGTCGAAATACGGCATAGGCGGATTCGGCGCGGAAACGGAAAAGTTCGCGGATTTTCTGATCGAGAGCGGATTCCATTACTGGCAGACTCTGCCCGTTACCACCGTCGGTACCGGGTGGTCGCCCTATTCCGGCACCAGCGCTTTTGCGGGCAATTTCATGTACGTCGATCCGGACAGGCTGGTCCGCAACGGACTTATATCTCGCGAAGACGCCGAAAAAGCGCGCTACGATTATCCCTACGCCGTCGATTACGCTTTTTGCAGCGGATCCAAGCGCGCGCTGTTGCTCCGCGCGTTCGCAAATTTCGGCGACCGCGCTTCTTTGGACGGATATGAAGCGCGTACGCCGTGGCTGAGAGATTACGCGCTGTTCATGGCGATAAAGGACGCGCACGGCGGAGCTCCGTGGTGGGAATGGGAAGAAAAATACCGCAGAGCGTCCGTTTCCCGAAAAGAGGAACTGAAAAACGAGTTTTCCGAGGGATACCGTTATTACGTTTTCGAACAGTATATCTTCGACGCCCAGTGGCGTGAGGTCAGGCGTATGCTTGCGGAAAAGAAGATACGGCTGATAGGCGATATGCCCATGTACGTCAGCTTGGACAGCGCGGACGTATGGGGAGATCCTTCGCAGTTCAAACTGGACGAAAACATGGCTCCGACAGAGGTCGCGGGCGTTCCGCCCGATTATTTCAGCGAGGACGGACAGCTTTGGGGCAATCCGCTCTACGATTACGGAAAGATGCGCAAAGACGGATTCAGATGGTGGCTCGGACGTTTCGACCGAATGGCGGAACTGTACGACGTGCTCCGCATAGACCATTTCAGGGCGTTCAGCGCATACTGGGCGGTAGACGCGAACGCGGTCACAGCGAAAGAGGGAAAATGGCGCAAGGGCGTCGGCAAGGAGCTCTTCGCCGAAGTGTTTAAGAAACATTCCCCCGACTCGTTCATAGCCGAAGATCTCGGCATCATAGACGACGACGTCAACGAGCTTCTGGCGCATACGGGTCTGCCGTGCATGCGTGTGATGCAATTCGGCTTCGAGGACGGGGACAGTATACATCTGCCGCACAATTTCAGCCGCAACTGCGTGGGATATACTGCGACGCACGACAACAACACGTCACTGGGCTGGATGTACTCTCTGCCCGAAAACATACTCGACTATATGCTTCGCTATATCGAATGCGACAGGAGCAAGTGGGGCGGCGGAGGATACGACTGTCAGGCGACGAAGCTGTTTATCAGAAGGCTTATCGCAAGCTGTTGCAGGCTCGCGATAGTGCCGTTTCAGGACCTGTGCGGTTACGGAGCGGACTGTCGGATGAATACTCCCGGGGTCGCCGACGGGAACTGGACTTTCCGCGCGACGGACGAAGCTCTCGGCAGCGTGGACAGAGGATATTTTCACTATATCAACTGTCTGTACGGGCGTAACCGCGTATGACGGTCTTCGCGGGAGAAGGCTATCCGTCGTCGGAAGTCATGCTCCGCGACGTGAACGCATATCTTATTCGGCACGGCGCAAGACCGTTGGAACGCGTGAGGAAGACTCCATGCGGCAAACCCGTATGCGACAACGCTTATCTGTCGATAACGCACACGGATACGAAAATTCTTATCGCGGTGGCTTCTTGCGACGTCGGGATCGATACGGAACGGAGCGATCGTCCCGTAAGCATAGCCGGAATGGGGATCGCGGAGTGGACGGCGTACGAGGCTTACGTCAAACTGCGCGGGGACGGTATTAAGCTTTCAGAGATCCGCGGAGGCGTAAAGATCCCCGATGTGCGCTATATGCGGATATATGACGGCTATACTACGGCTGTCTGCGGCGGTGACGGGAATTGCGAGGTTGTTTATCTTCAAAACGTTGACAGCGCACCGCGCGTGTATTAAAATAATAAAAAAGGAGGAATACAATGATACTGGACGAACTGAGAAAGATTATCTCCGAAAAGCTCAACATCGACGAAAACTCGATCGGCAGCGACACCAGTCTGACGGACGACCTTCACGCCGATTCGCTCGACAAGGTCGAGATCATCATGCAGGTAGAGGAGAATTTCGGCATAACCATCGACGACGACGCCGCGCTCAATTTCCGTACTATCGGCGACGTGGTCAAGTATATAGAAGCCAATAAATAAACGAAAATCAGACACGCGGGACGGAGCTCGCCTCCGCCCCGTTTGTTTATGCGTGCATCCGTAGCGCAATTGGATAGAGCGTCGCCCTCCGACGGCGAAGGCTGTGGGTTCAAGTCCCGCCGGGTGCGCCACCGCTTCGGGCTTCGGCACAAAGCGATCCGAAAAAAGAGAAAGGCAAAAGCCTCTCTCTTTTTCGTTTCGCACTTAGCCGCGCCCTTCGCTCCGCTTCCCCGTCGGGCACCGAAATCGTGACGCGGAGCAGGGGCTCCGCTATTCCGTCGCTCGTCGTACTCGCTCCTTACAAGTCCCGCCGGGTGCGCCACCGCTACAAGCTCGGCTTGCGGCGAGCCAATCAAATCGGGAGATCGCGATCGTCGCGGCTCCCGATTTTGCTTGCCTCTTCCTATGCCGTCGCTTTTCGCTCCGCTTCCCCGTCGGGCGCCGAAATCGTGACGCGGAGCAGGGGCTCCGCTATTCCGTCGCGCGCTGGGCTCGCTCCTCACAAGTCCCGCCGGGTGCGCCACCGCTGCAAGCTCGGCTTGCGGCGAGCCAATCAAATCGGGAGATCGCGATCGTCGCGGCTC
>ERZ1090861.149-NODE-149-length-46305-cov-8.569514_pt1 | contig 46305 bp, 46 predicted proteins | sample MGYA00478482_ERZ1090861 | MGnify/ENA primary metagenome ERZ1090861 (study PRJEB33644, sample SAMEA5815744) | chicken gut metagenome | biome: Chicken; feature: Gastrointestinal Tract; material: Caecum | place: Ireland | collected 2019-01-01 | study: A study of the... | reverse complement strand
TTCGAAGCTATGATTTTCAGACATAACGCACCTCCGTATTATTTAAGACTGCAGTACCAAAGCGGGCGATAGCTGCTGCCTGCACAATCAGACGGAAGGCGTTGTCGGAGACGATGCCGCTGTCCGCCAGTTCGCACAGCGATATTTGTTTCTCGCCGGTTTGCAGTTCCTTCACTGCTTTCCATAGGGCATAGCTGTCTGTGGAAACATTTCCGAGACGGACGCTTTTTAAGTCCACTTTTCCGTTTGGAGTGAATAGGTGTTTTGTTTTTATCCACAGAGTATGGTCGGCAGTCAGCAGATACAAAACAGCGAGAGTCTTTTTACCGGGCTTTCGCATAGATAATCGCTCGGCTTCAAAAATCTGCTTGTGCCTGTTGTTTTGGAATATCATTTCTGCATCATCCTTTCGGTGGTATATTTGTGACAGGCGTTTTTGGAATGCTGTATTTTGGACATCTTTGAAAACAGCTTTTACCGCATCGCCAATAGTAGCCGCGCCGCATCCCAGCCGGATATCCAACACAGGACAGAGCGTCAAGGTGCATCCATTCTTTTTTCTGTAGTAGAGACAAAGTCTGCAATCGCAGTCTTTCTTGGTGTATTGATACAATCTGTGAAACCGACCTCCGCCTTTCTGTGTGCCGTAGGGCAGTTTTTTCATGATCGCCTCCATACTGTTGAGGGCGGGGGTATTGGTAAAGTACATTTTGTCAGCTCCTTTTCGTGAAATAAGAACCCGACCCGCCTGCGCAATCAAAGATTGCGGGCGGGTACCCCGGAACCTTGTTGCTTACGCAATGAAAAAAGCCCGAAGTCTTTTGCAAAACTTCGGGCAGTTAAATACAAAAACGGCAGACAAGTTTTTAGCGACTTGTCTGCCGTTTGAAGCAGTTATTCTGTTGTACGGGAGTTCAATTCTATCCGCAAAGCAAAAACAACCGTTTTATATCTGCGAATATGTATCTTGAAATCCCGGCGTTTGGGCAGCAAAAAACCCCGATAAAATCGGGGTTTTTGCGGAACATATCTTTTTTATGTTCCTGTTATGGTGGGAGAGAGTGGATTCGAACCACTGAAGTCGTAGACGGCAGATTTACAGTCTGCTCCCTTTGGCCGCTCGGGAACTCTCCCATATAAAATTGTACGTTGTGTCCACCGAATTGTTATCTTCACGGCGCTCACCCTCCTGAGGGTAGAGTCCGTTCAGACTCTGTATCAGGGGTGGAGCTGGTGGACGGACGAAACCGCGCTATGCGCGTTTTCCGTGCTCGGTCACCGTTGCTCCGCAACAGTACCGCCCTCGCACTTCGCGCCTGAAAACAATTCACCAAATTGTTTTCTTAGCGGCGCTCACCCTCACAGGGTTCGAGTCCGTCCATGAAAATATTCGGCATAGCCGAGGGTGGAGCTGGTGGACGGACTCGAACCCCCGACCTGCTGATTACAAATCAGCTGCTCTACCAACTGAGCTACACCAGCATTTTCAACGCTCGAATATCATAGCATACAAAACCCGTTTCGTCAAGCAAAAATTTATATTTTCCCGACTTTTTTCGCTGTACGCTTTTCCGTAATATCTTGCGCGGCGTGCAGGGCTTTGCTATAATGCAGATAGAACAATTTCGGCTGCAAACGGAATCGAACAGCACTGCAATTTTGCGGCGCGGGCAGTAAAGCTTTTGATTGTATGGCTGCACGGGCGCTTAACAAAAACAACAATATATCACAACGGCATTTCGGGGAGGTATATCGTGAACGCAAAATATGAGAATCGCTGCATTGCGAACGATGTGGAAGCGGTCGTTACAAGCTTCAACCAAGGCGCTATGGTTTTTGAAGCGATTCGTTCCCTGTTCTGCCAAACCCTGCTTCCCGCAAAGATTATCCTTGTGGATGACGGTTTGACGGATGAAAAATCCATAGACATCTTGGATCAAATTGCATCGGACACAGACGCACCGGTCCCCCTGACGGTGATCAAACAGGCGAACGGCGGCGTTTCATCTGCAAGGAACGTCGGTATTCAGCATGCACAAGCCCCGCTGGTCTTGATATTGGACGGCGACGATATGCTCGAACCCGCGTATATCGAACAGGTAAGCCGTCTGCTGCGCGAAGATGCGGCAATGGTTGCGGCATCTTCATGGATGCGCACCTTCGGCGTGCTTGCGGCAACGGTTTGTCCGTGCGGCGGGGACATTGCCGCGTTTCTGCCGCGAAACGGCTGCCCTGCAACGCATATCCTCCGCCGCAATGCATGGGAACAATGCGGCGGCTATGACGAAGCCATGCGCACGGGCTTTGAGGATTGGGATTTCTTTTTGTCTTTGCTGGAAACCGACCAGAAAGCCAATATCGGTATTGTCCGACAGCCACTGCTGCGGTACCGCACAGCGCCCGCCTCCTCCAATATAAAAAGCATGAACCGGCGACTCGAGCTCATGCGTTATATCATGGAGAAGCACAGCGCCGCCTACCGCGCGCACATGATACAGGTACTTTTACAGATGGAAGCCACCTCCGCTGCAAGGCTGCGCGGCTGGGAAAACGAGATCCTGCACGCAATAGCTGCAAACGGGACATGCAGCAAAGCATCGGAGGACTTTCTGAATGCTCCGTCTTACGGAGACGGCGGGATGGCGGCGGCAGTACGCATTGCTTCGGCACGAAACGCCGTTACAAATCAACAAGGAGGATAAAACCGGCATGGATGTACGCAAAGAGCTGCTCATGCTCGCGGACACGCAGTACAGGGATTTCCATAAAAAGCTGATCCCGAATGTTCCCGAGGCGCGTATTCTCGGCGTGCGCATCCCGCAGCTTAGAAAGCTCGGGAAAAAGCTCGACAAGGATGATTTTGCGTGGGACTATTACGAAGAAGTCATGCTGCACGGGTTTTACATCGGGTACAAAAAGCTCGATTTTGAAACCCGGCTCACGCTTTTAAATGAATTCATCCCGAGAATCGACAACTGGGCGGTCTGCGACTGCACAATAGCTTCTATGAAATTCATCGAAAAGTCTCGCAAGGCATTTTTAGACTACCTGCAAACCTATATGCGCTCACAAAAGGAATACGAGCTGCGCTTTGCTGTTGTCGTTCTGATGGATTACTACCTTACAGATGAATATATCGACATGTCGCTTGCATATTTGCAGGGTCTGCAAAGCGATTTTTATTATGTCAACATGGCAGTTGCCTGGGCGCTGTCGGTCGCATTCGTGCGGTATCGGGATCGCGTACTGCCTATTTTGGAGAGCAGGCTTCTTTCACGCGAGGTGCAGAATATGACGATCGGCAAGATCCGCGACAGCCTGCGGGTGGATAAAGAGACGAAGCAATATGTAAAGTCACTGCGGATATAAGGCGGCAGTAAAACAGACGAGCGGACAGAAAGGATCGCTTTCTGTCCGCCCTTTTTTTGTTTTACGGTGTGTCGCTCAAGCCGAGGAGATAATCGGTCGTCGTTTTGTAATATTTCGCAAGCGCGATGAGCACCGCAGTCGGGATGTCGCGCTGCCCAAGCTCATAATTGCTGTATACCTGCTGGGAACAGTGCAGAATCTGTGCCATTTCCCGCTGCGTGAGGTCGTGATCCTCACGCAGGTCGCGAATCCGCTGATACATGTTATCACCGGATTTATTATATGTTACAACATTTTGCGGTATTGACTTTTACTGCAAAATGCGGTATTCTTGAATTACACAAATCCGAAAGCACCATGCAATGACTGAGGCAAAGTATGCAACAAAGGTTCACAAAGCCTGCGCGGTATTCGGCGCTAAGCTTCACATCCTGCGAAAACGCAAAAAACAGACAGCGGTAAGTGCGGCGGAAAGGAGGGCGGCGGCAAAGGGCGCGTACCAAACGCCGTCGAGCCCGCACACAAGCCATAAAGCCAAAAGCACGGGGAACAGACACAGTACGCTGCCCGACGATTGTAAAAACAGGGATGCTTTTACCCTGCCTTGTGATTGCAGCAGTGTCCCCGCCACCAGCGAAACAGGCACGAAAGGTAAGGAAAGCGCCGCTTTGCGCAATGCGGGTACGCCTTCCGTAAGCACCTGCCCATCGTCGGTCAAAAGCCGCAGGACGCTTTCGGGAAACACACACAGCAGTACACAAAGAAGAACGCCGCTGCCGACGGCCAGCGTCATGGCAATGCGTGTCGCCGCACGCACGCGGTCATGTTTTTCGGCGGCATAGCTGCTGCTTGCAACAGGGCTTAACGCCTGCGTCACCGCAAGGAACGGATAATAGGCAAACACTAAGATCCTATAAATAAAGCCGTATACCGTCACCGCCGCTTCCCCGCCCGCGCGGCCGAGCGCCATATTCATGACCGCAAGGGAGAGCGCCAGCCCCGACTGCTGGACGAGGGAGGGCAGACCGATCGCCAAGATCCGCAGTACGGTTTTTATGTGCAAACGCGCACCGCGAAAGCGCAAAACGGAAAACCGCGCAAAAAACAGCAGGCTCATGGAAAAGCTTACAAACTGTGCCAGCACCGTGGCGATCGCCGAGCCGCGCACGCCGAAGCCCCATTGCAGGAGGAAAAGGTAATCCAGCAGGATATTCAGCGTCACGGGGATGACCCAGATCAGAACGCCGTAGCGGATATTCCCCTCGGCGCGGATGACCGACGAAAAGCCCGTGGAAAACAGGTTGCCAAGGAGGATGATCTGCAAATATTCGCGCGCATAACTATAAAGGCTTCCCGAAAGCCCGGAATAGCGCAGAAAGCCATCCAGACTCAAAAGCCCGAGCACGGTGACAAGGAGCGCGGTGAGCCAAAAGGTCAGCATCGCGTTTAGGGCGATCTCCCCCGCTGCGGCGGGTTCGTTTTTTCCCATTTTTTGTGAAACGAGCGTCGCCGCGCCCCCGCCCAAAGCCGTGGAGACCGCCGACTGGAACATCACAAAAGGGAACGCGACGGAGACGCCGCCGACTGCTTGAGCGCCCACGGCGTAGCTTACAAACAGGGTGTCCGTCAGCGTGTAGAGCCCCGACAGCACAAGGGCGGCGAGTGTCCCGCCTGAAAAGGTGAGCATCAGCCGCAAGATCGGCGCGCTTTGCAGCGCTGCCGCCTTATCGCGTTTCATGCTCCATGGCGCGCAGTTCACGGAATGCGCTTTGATACAGATAAAAGGAAGCGGCAACATTGCGCCACCAGCCGAAGTGACGCGGGGTATAGCGATAGTACTTTTCGGTCTCCATAATGAGCGCGGCGTAGCCCAACATCAGCGCATAGCGGATCTGCTCGTCGCGCGTGACCCGAATCGGCTTTTTTGCCGCAGCATTGTAGGCTTCTAAGGTCTTTGCCTTTTTCTTTAGCGGCGTACCGAACTCCAGACAGAAAAGGTCGGCGATGCGGTCGCCCCAAAAGCAGCGTTCGGGGTCGATCCACATACATTCCACGCCGTTTTCCGTGCGGCGGCAAAGGATATTCGGCGCCCAAATATCGAAATTGACCATCGTGCTTTCGGCGCGGCTTAAGACGGTGCGGTATTTTTCTTCCAAACCCAGCAGCCGTTCGCCGCGCTTGGAGCGTCTTCCCTTTGCGCGCGCGTCGTGTAAAAGGTTTTCCGTCATCGCGTGCAGCGCCGCATACCAATCGGCATACAGCTCATTTTGCACATAGCCGAAACGTTCACCGGAGATTTTGTGCATCGCCGCAACCATTTGTGCAAGCCGGCGATCCACCGCCGCCTTTTCCCCGGCAGACAGTTTGATCTGATCGAGCTGCTCGCCGGGCAGGCGCTCCATGATGAACCAATCCGCCGGGATCAGCTGGTGTGAAAAATCCGTATAGTACACTTCCGGCACGCGGATGTCGGTATGCTCGCGCATTTGGCTGTACCAGAACACCTCGGCGCGCATCATACCCTGCTCATAGTGCAGCACGCCCGTTTTCTCGCCCGGCGCGACCTTGAGCACATACGCCTGCTTGTTCCCTTTCGCGGCATACACGGCGTTGAATTCCCCCGCGCCGAGCGGTTCGATGGACGTGATCTCCGAAATGCCTGCCGCCGCAAACAGGCGGCGCACGGTGGATTCCGATAAAGCCAATTTTGTTCTGCTTTCCATACGATCGCCTCCCTTGGCTTGAATATAGCACGTAGGGAGGCGAAAATCTATCAAAAATCCGAATGAAACAGCAAAATTCCGTTCTAATATTTTGCGTATTCAAGAAATCGCGCTACGGTGACGCACTGACGGCACCGTAATCGTTGATGATGCCGGCCGCATCCGAAAGCGGTGTTTCGATAACATTTGTAAAGGCGTCGGGCGTTACACCCACGATGACCGTCTCCGCCACAAGCGCCGTGGAATCTACGGTGATCCCATCCGTCGCGCCGCGCAAAACCAGCCGCCCCGTACTCTCGATCTGCAGCAGGATGCGATGCTTGACCTGATTTAAGCCCGCTTCTTCAAATGCGCTTTCAATGTTGACGACCGTGTGCGCCGTCAGCTGCATGGAAAAAGTGATGCGCGGACCTAACCCTGCGGTGTATTCATTGCCCAGGAATGTGCCCAACGGAATAGAGAGCTGATAAGACTCCCGTGCGGCGACCGCCTCGGCAATGGCAAGGGAGATGCGGCTTTTTAAAACGTTGACTGTCACGGCATCGATCTGCAGGCTTGTGACGCGCCCTTCGCCGTCGGTGGCAAGCTCCACGATGTCTGTGTAATCGGTTCCGAGATCAGAAAGCACCTGCACCACCGCTTCGTTGGCGGCGTTGAGCAAAATCCGCTTGCCGACTGTCTGTGCATACCGCAGCACGACGGGACGCATTTGCACCAAGATGGCGACCGTCACGATGCACAATGCCAAAAGCACTGCAACAAAGCGTACTCTGCGGCGCCGTTTTTTAGACTTCTGCGTTCGCGCACTGTATTTCTGCCGCATCCTTGTCACCCGCTTTTCGGTTTCTTCTGTATTTTACGCCGATGTGCGGGATTTGGTTATTGGTGCAAAAGCAAAAAGCAGGGACGCATAGCGTCCCTGCCGTAAATAAAAGGATCAAAGATCGTTATCTTTTTGTAAAGCCAATCGGCTTTACAGGCTTGCAAGTGCCTGTTCGATGTCCGCAAGGATGTCCTCGACGTTTTCAATCCCGACGGAGAAGCGGATCATATCGGGCGTGACGCCGCATTCCTCCAGTTCCTTATCGGAAAGCTGGCGGTGCGTGGTCGAGGCGGGGTGCAGCACGCAGGTGCGCGTGTCGGCAACGTGCGTAACGATGGCGGCGAGCTCCAACCGGTTCATAAACTTTTCCGCCGCTTCTCTGCCGCCCTTGACGCCGAACGAAATGACGCCGCAGGTGCCGTGCGGAAGATATTTTTCCACCAGCGCGCGGTCCGGGCTGCTTTTAAGCCCCGGGTAATTTACCCAGCTGATGCGCTCGTCCTGCTCCAAGAACTCGGCAACGTGCTGCGCATTTTGGCAATGGCGCTCTACACGCAGTGCAAGCGTTTCCAGCCCCAGATTCAAATAAAAGCTGTTTTGCGGCGAGGGTGTGGAACCGTAATCGCGCAGAAGCTGGGCGACGATCTTGGTGATATACCCCGCCTTGCCGAAATCGCGCGTATACACTGCGCCGTGATAGCTTTCGTCAGGCGTAGTAAGGCCGGGGAACTTGTCGTTCTGTTCCCAGTCAAAGTTGCCGCTGTCCACAACGGCGCCGCCCAAAGCGCAGGCGTGTCCGTCCATGTATTTCGTGGTAGAGTGGGTCACGATATCCGCGCCGAATTCAAAGGGGCGGCAGTTGACGGGTGTGGGGAAGGTGTTATCTATGATGAACGGCACGCCGTGTGCATGCGCGACGCGGGCAAACTTTTCAATATCCAGCACCTCGAGCGAAGGGTTGGCGATCGTTTCGCCGAACACAGCTTTCGTATTCGGACGGAATGCGGCGTTGAGCGTCGCTTCGTCCGCACGCGGATCGACAAAGGTCACATCGATGCCGATCTTGCGCATGGTGACGTTCAGGAGGTTGAACGTGCCGCCGTAGATCGTCGCAGACGATACGATATGATCGCCTGCGCCGAGGATATTGATGAGGGCGAAGAAATTCGCCGCCTGCCCGGAGGCCGTCAGCACCGCCGCCACGCCGCCTTCGAGTGACGCGATCTTTGCCGCCACCGCATCGTTGGTGGGGTTGGCAAGGCGGGTATACATATAGCCCGGTTCTAAGTCAAACAGCTTCGCCATGGCTGTGCCCGTATCGTATTTATAGGTCGTGGACTGGTAGATCGGCAGTACGCGCGGTTCGCCGTTTTTGGGCGTATAACCGTTCTGCACGCATTTGGTCTCGATTTTGTAATCCGGTTTCATTATGCTTCCTCCAGAAATTTTTTCATGATGTCAGGGCCGTGCTCCACAAACACGCCTGTCGCTTTGGCGGTCTGTTCGTTAATGGTCTCGACGCCCTGTTTTTCGCCGCCGCGATGATAAATGAGGTACGGCACGGGGTCGCTTGCATGCGTGCCCGTAACAATGGGGGTGGGGTGGTCGGGCAGGATCATGATCTTATAATCCTCACCGATCTCAGAAAGCCCGTCGAGCACGATGGGAAGCACACGGCTGTCGATGGCTTCAATGGACTTGACCTTGTTTTCGGGTTCGTTGCGGTGGCCGCATTCGTCGGGCGCTTCCAAGTGGATGTACGCAAGGTCACAGCCGTTTTTGAGTGCGTCCACGGCGGCGTTCGCCTTGCCCTCAAAGTTCGTATCGATATACCCCGTCGCGCCCTCGACTTCCGGCGCGAGCATCCCGGCGCATTTTGCGATGCCTTTGAGCAGGTCGACGGCGGAAATGACCGCGCCTTTCTTGCCATAGAGCGATTCGAACGACGGCAGCATCGGCTTCTTGCCCTCGCCCCACATCCAAATCGCATTGGCGGGACGCTTGCCCTCGCGGATGCGCTTTTGGTTGACGGGATGCTGCATCAAAAACGAGTAGCTGTCACGCATCATGGCGATAAGCGGCGCGGCGTTCGGGGAATCGGAAAGGTATTCGCCGATCACGCGCCCGGAAATGTCATGCGGCGGTGTCATGGCGCCGAGATCGGTCGTGCCGTTTGCCCAAACCAGGCAGTGACGGTAGCTCACGCCCGGATAAAAGGTGAATTCCGCATTGCCGAAGCGTGCCTGCACGTCGCGCATGATCTCGGCAGCCTCGGGCGTGGAAATGTCGCCCGCGCAATAGTCCAGCATGGTCTTGTCCTCGAAGTTTTCTGCATCGGAAAGCGTTACGAGATTGGTGCGCAGCGTCACGTCGGTGTCGCGAAGTTCTACGCCGATGCTTGCCGCCTCTAAAGGCGAGCGCCCCGTGTAATAAAGCTTCGGGTCAAAGCCCATCACGCTCATGTTCGCAACGTCGCTGCCGGGCTTTAAGCCTTCTGCGACCGTGCGCACGAGCCCGACCTCGGCGCGCTTTACAAGCGCGTCGATATGCGGTTTCTTAGCGACCTCCATCGGTGTTTTGCCGCCGAGCGCGGGCACGGGGTAATCTGCCATGCCGTCGCACAAAACGATCACATATTTCATTCGTCCTGCTCCTTTTCTTCACGGTTTATAGTTTCGCCCGTCTGTGTGTCCACAGGCGGCGCGGATGTTTGCTGCGTCGGCTGCGCGGATCGCGCAGGCTGCGGCGGCGTTTGCCCCGTTCCGGGCGGAACGTCCCATGGGCGGAAGGTATCCTCCGGCGCGGGCGGTGTAAAGGTGTTCCCCGGTTCACCCTGCGGCGCAGCCGGCCGCTGCGTATACGGATTCGCCTGCTGCGGTGCTGTGTAAGGCGGCTGCTGCGGGCTTACATACGGGTTTTGCCCCTGTGCCCATGCGCCGCCCTGCGGCACAGGCGAGAACACCTCGGGCGCGACGCGCCCCGTGGAGATCGCATATGCCTTGAGGTTTTCGTAATACATCGCCTTGGTGGTCATTTGATACGGCACGACATAAATCGAAGCGATGCCGCCCGTCACGCCGACGAACATATTCCACAAAATAAAGCTCAGATCCAAAACGAACAGATCGGATTTGAAGCCCTGCGTCAGACAGTCGCTGATCTCACGCGCATGCTTGGCGTCAAGCGTCGGATTGTCGTGGATGATATACGGCACCATATACCACGCATAGGATTTGACGATGCCCGGGATGATGAACAGCAAAGACCAAAGCCCGATAAACAATTCCCGCAAAAAGCCGACAACAAAGTATTTGCCGTAAAAATGCGCGCCCTCTTTGTAAAGGCTTTTCCATTCCGGTTGGAAACCGCGCAAATGATTTAGGAAATAGCCCGCTGCGGCACACACAAACGGGATGAGAAGGATATCCACAAGAGAAAAAAGGTTAAAGCTGATCTGAAATTCAAGCGCAGGGTCATAAGCGGCATACCCGTCCCCGAACAGCTCGGAAAACTGCCGCGCGCCGGAAATTCCGGTGGTGATGGCGCTCACAGCCCCCGTCGCCAGCAGGATCGGGAGATACGCAAGGAACATTTTGCCCCAGCGGTTATTTTGCCCGATGAACAGGCGGGCTTCTTTTTTGATGGCGGCTCGATTTAAAACTTCCATACTCTGCCGGCCTTTCTATGGGAAAACCCCATTACACGCGGTGCCATTTGACACCCTGCGGGGTGTCTTCGAGCACGATGCCCTCGGCTTTCAGCTCGTCGCGGATGCGGTCGGCCTCCGCCCAGTTTTTCGCCGCTCTTGCCGCCTGCCGCGCTTCGATGCGCGCTGCGATGTCCGCTTCGAGCGTCTCCTTTTTGCGGTTATACACAAGCCCGAGCACATCGGTGGCAAGTGTGTCGAACAGCGCTGCCGCTTCTTCCAAAAGTGCCTTCGAACCGGAGGGCAGCACAGATACATTGATGTCGCGCACAAGCTCGAACACGGCGGCAAGACCGTCGGCGGTGTTTAAGTCGTCGTCCATCGCCTCGATGAACTGTGCTTTGCGGCTCTCCAACTGTTTGCGGATGTCGTCGGCGTTTTCGGGTTCCGTATCGCCCGCGCTCTGCAAGGCGAAATCGATGCTGTCGCGGCAGGTATACAGCCGCTCGAGCGATGCGCGGCACTGCTCGATGATGTCCACGCTGTAATTGATGGGGCTGCGGTAGTGCGAGGACAGCATCAGATAACGGATCGGCTCGTAGCCGTATTTTTCCGCAACGTCGCGCACGGTGAAGAAGTTGCCTAAGGACTTAGACATTTTGACGTTATCGACATTGATATAGCCGTTGTGCATCCAATAGTGCGCAAACGGCACGCCGTTGCAGCACTCGCTTTGGGCGATCTCGTTTTCGTGGTGGGGGAAAATGAGGTCCTGCCCGCCGCAATGGATGTCGATGGTCTCGCCCAAGTACCGGCGCGCCATCGCCGAGCATTCAATATGCCAGCCCGGTCTGCCCTTGCCCCACGGCGCATCCCATGCGGGCTCGCCGGGCTTGGCGCCCTTCCAAAGCGCGAAATCCATCGGCTCCTTTTTCAGCTCGCCGATGTTGATGCGTGCGCCCGCTTCAAGATCCTCGAGCGGCTGGTGCGAAAGCTTGCCGTATTCCGTGAATTTCCCGGGACTGAAATATACGTCACCGTTTTCAACGGCATAGGCATAGTCTTTTTCGATCAGCGTCGAAATGATCGAGATGATCTCGTCGATGTTTTCCGTCGCCTTGGGGTGCACAGTCGCCTCGCGGAAGTTGAGCCCCTTGGCGTCCGTCCAGAATTCGCGGATATACGTTTCGGACACGGTCTTGTAGTCCGTGCCCTCTTCATTGGCACGGCGGATGATCTTGTCGTCGATGTCCGTGAAATTCTGCACAAAGCGCACCTTGCAGCCGCGAAATTCCAGATAGCGGCGCAGGGTATCGAACACACACAGCGGGCGTGCGTTGCCGATGTGGATAAAGTTGTAGACCGTCGGGCCGCAGGCGTAAATTTTCACCTCGCCCGGCGTGACGGGCACGAGTTCCTCTTTTTTACGGGTGAGCGTATTGTAAACGCGCATATGGATTCTCCTTTGTAATCACAGCTTGATCAAAATCACCTTTATTTAGCTTGCCCGCTTTCGCGGTAGGCTTCCAATTCCTTTTCGAGCGTATGGATGCGCACCGACATGCGGCAAAGCTCCTGCGAAACCGGGTCGGGCACATGCACCTGATCGAGACAGTCCACGCGCACGCCGTTACGCTTGACCACACGCGCGGGCACGCCGACCGCCGTGCTTTCGGGCGGGATCTCCTCAAGCACCACCGCACCTGCGGCGATGTTGGAGTTGTCACCGACGCGGAAAGGCCCTAATACCTTTGCACCCGCGCCGATCATCACGCCGTTGCCGATGGTCGGATGGCGCTTGCCCGTGTCCTTGCCTGTGCCGCCGAGCGTCACACCCTGATACAGCGTCACGTCGTCGCCGATCTCCGCCGTTTCGCCGATGACGACGCCCGTGCCGTGGTCGATGAAAAAGCGTCTGCCGATCTTGGCGGCGGGATGGATCTCGATGCCTGTTTTGCGCACGGCGCGCTGGGAGAGCCACCGCGCCAAAAATTTGTGATTATGCCGCCAAAGCCAATTGGCGCGGCGATGCATCCGAACGGCCTTGAGCCCCGGATACAGCAGTAAAATTTGCAGGGTGGAAGTCGCCGCGGGGTCGCGTTCCTTGACGGCGGCGATATCCTCCTTCAGTCTTTCAAACATAGATTTCCTCCGAAAAAAACAAGCCTCCGCCGCCCCTTTCGGGCGCGACGAAGGCGACGAATATCGCGGTTCCACTTCGTTTCCCGCTCCCTTTTCGGGAACGGCTCGTTTGCCTTAACGCGGCCAAAACGGGCGGGGATACATTCTCTTCCCCCCGCCTGCTCGGGAGTGCATTTCGCAAAGTGCCCCGCAAAAGCGCTCGCAGCCCGTGGCGCTTTCTCTCTGGGCGGGCAAAAGGCTTTGCTACTTCTCTCCGTCCTTGCAGTTAAAATATCCTGTCAAATACAGTATAGCACAAAACACAGAAATGTGCACCTGTCAAATTGCCAAAACACGTTTCGGATTTTAAACGGTCATTTGGTGTAATCGATCACACTTTTGCTGTCCTTGATATAGATCACGCCGGAGATCACGGTCAAGATCGCGGTGATCCACAACAGGAAATTGGAGATATTCCCGAGCGTGAGCCAATACGGCACCGTAACGCCGGGATAGATCTGCGGCACATATTGATACACCTCGCCGAGCAGCATGATGACGATGGTAAAGACCATTTGGCTGACGGTTTTCAGCTTGCCCCAAAAGTTTGCGGGGATCACAACGCCGCCCGCCGCCGCGATCATGCGGATGGAGGCAATGGTGAATTCGCGCGTTAAAACGATCATCACGATCCAAATGTTGCAAAGCCCCATCTGCAAAAACGCGAGCAGCGCCGAAGTGGTGAGCACCTTATCGGCGATGGGATCCAAAAGCTTGCCGAAATTGGTGATCTGCCCGTTTTTGCGCGCCAGCTTGCCGTCGATCGCGTCCGTAGCGGAGGCGATGGCGTAAACGATCGTTGCGATCAGGAACCGATGCGGGAGCGACTCCCACAAAAGCAGTGCAAGAAACACCGGCGTCATGAGCATGCGCGCGATGGTGAGCTTGTTTGGCGTGTTTAATTTCATATGACTTCTCCGATCAAATCACAGTCGCGCACGTCGAAGACCTCGATCTCGACCATATCGCCCTCATGCAGCTCATACCCGCAGGTGAAATGCGCCGCACCGTCGATTTCGGGTGCGTCGCGCCAGGTGCGGCCGAAATAACTGTCTGTGTACGGGTCATAGCCTTCCACGACGGTCTTATAGACCTTGCCGATGCATTCGCGGCTTTTTTCATCAAAAATACGGCTTTGGATATCCATGATCGTCTCCCCGCGTTCGCGGCGGACATCCTCGTCTACCCGGTCGGGGAATTCGGCTGCGGGCGTACCCTCCTCGGGGGAATACGCAAAGCAGCCCAGCCGCTCAAAGCGTGCCGCCTTCACAAATTCGCAGAGCGTCTCGAACGCCGTTTCGTCCTCGCCGGGGAAGCCCGTGATGAGCGTGGTGCGAAGCACGACATCGGGCAAACGCTTGCGGATATTTTCGATGAGATTCAGCAGGCTTTCGCTGTCGCCCTTACGGTTCATGGCGCGTAAAATGTTTGCGTCGGCGTGCTGCAGGGGCAAATCGATATAGTGCAGGATCTTATCGCTTTTCGCCATGACGTCCAACAATTCGTCGGTGATGCGGTCGGGGTAACAGTACAGCACACGAATCCACTCGATACCCTCCACGGCGTCCAGCGCCTTTAAGAGTGCGGCGAGCGCGGGCTTGCCGTAAAGATCCTCGCCGTAGCGGGTAGTATCCTGTGCGACGACGATCAGCTCTTTGACGCCCGAATCGGCGAGTTCCTTCGCTTCTTTCAGAATGTCCTCAGACGCACGGCTGCGGAATTCCCCACGGATGGCAGGGATCGCGCAGTACGTGCAGTGGTTCGAGCAGCCCTCGGCGATTTTCAGATAGGCAAACCACGGCGGCGTGGTGAGCATGCGCTCGCCCGAAAGCGGCAAATCCGTTTTTTCGCCGAACTGTTCGACGGTTTCGCCGTCGAGCACGCGGCGGCAGATGTCGCAGATGTCGGCGTTCGAGCCTAAACCCGCAACGGCGTCCGCTTCGGGAATCTCACGAAGGATCTCGTCGCGGTAACGCTCCGCAAGGCAGCCCGTAACAACGATCTTACCGATGACGCCCTCTTTTTTGAGTTCCGCCATATCCAGTATATTCTCGATCGCTTCCTGTTTTGCCTCTTCAATAAAACCGCAGGTATTGACGATGACAAGGTCGGCGCCGTCCACCTCGTTGGTGATCTCAAACCCGCCTTCGGACAGGCGCGCGAGCATAAGTTCCGCATCCACCTGGTTTTTCGGGCAGCCAAGCGAGATCATCCCGATTTTTTCAGCCATCTGTATCCAGCTCCTCGAATTCCTGTTCCAATGTTTCCAGCGCGGCGCGAATCTCCGTGTACGCATAGCCCATGCGTAAAAGCGCGTTTACGGCGCGCCGCCTGCTCTTTTCGTCCGAAAAGGCGGCACGGTATTTGCCGCGCAACAGTTCTATAATACGGGTTTCGCCGACTTTGTCAAGCCCTTCCACCGCATTTTCCGCAATTTCACGGTCTATGCCCTTACGCCGCAGCTCCAGAAGGATGCGCCGGGAGGCAAAATGTTTTTTTTCATACAACTCCGCTGCATAGTTTGCAGCAAAGCGTTCGTCATCCAGCAGCCCTAAATCCTTTGTTTTCTCGATCGCGGACTCGGCTGCCGCGGGCGGGTATTTGCGGCATAGCTTTTCGTAAAGCTCCTTTTCGCTGTGGTCGCGGCGCGAAAGATAATCCTCCGCGCTGTTGAACGCACGGCGGGAGCCGACCGCCTCTTCCAAGGCGGCAAGCTCCCCGCTGTCGATCTGTGTTTGGTTGTGCCAGCGTTCGGAATACCAGAAGCGGCTGTCCACCGTCAGTCGGTATTCGTCATCCACAAAAATGTGGATCTTTTCCCCTTTGCCGGGCTTTGTGCTTAATTTCATTCGTCGTCCTCGACCGCCACGTCGATCTTGGCGCGCGCAGCGGCTTTGGTAGTTGCCACAGGCTTATAGGCGACAGGTTCATCCGCCGGGTCTTTTGCCCCTTTTTCGGTCTTCTGCGCGGCATTCGCCATCTGCTCGCGCACCTGCTTTTCGATCTCGCCGCACAGCTTTTCGTCGCGGGAAAGCAGGTTCTTTACGTTGTCGCGCCCCTGCCCGAGCCGCTCGCCGCCGTAGGAGAACCACGCACCGCTCTTTTTGACGATCCCAAGCTCCACCGCTGCATCAAGCACTTCGCCCACGCGGGAAATGCCCTCGCCGTACATGATGTCGAATTCCGCCGTCTTGAACGGCGGCGCGACCTTGTTTTTCACGATCTTGACCTTGGTGCGCGAACCGACAAATTCGCCGCCTGCGCCCTTGAGCCCCTCTACGCGGCGCACATCGATGCGCATGGTGGCATAGAATTTCAAGGCACGGCCGCCCGTCGTTACCTCCGGGTTGCCGTAGACCACGCCGACCTTTTCACGAAGCTGGTTGATAAAAATAACGACGGTGTTGGATTTCGCAATAACGCCCGTGAGCTTGCGCAGCGCCTGTGACATAAGTCTCGCGTGCAGCCCCACGTGGCTGTCGCCCATGTCGCCGTCGATCTCGGCACGCGGTACGAGCGCCGCGACGGAGTCCACAACGATGACATCCAAAGCGCCCGAACGCGCGAGCGCCTCGGTGATCTCAAGCGCCTGCTCGCCGTTGTCGGGCTGGGCGACCAAAAGCGAGTCCACATCTACGCCGAGGTTTGCGGCATAAACGGGGTCGAGCGCATGCTCGGCATCCACGAACGCCGCTTCGCCCCCCTGCTTTTGCGCTTCGGCGACCACATGCAGCGCAAGCGTGGTTTTACCGGAGGATTCGGGGCCGTAGATCTCCACGATCCTGCCGCGCGGCAAGCCCCCGATCCCTGTGGCGATGTCCAAAGAAAGCGAGCCTGTGGAGATCGCTTCGATCTGCAGCGCGCGCGTCTCACCCAAACGCATAACTGCGCCTGCGCCGTATTTCTTTTCGATTTGCACAAGCGCCGTTTCCAACGCCTTATTCTTTTCCGCCATAGGATCGATCCTCCAAATCGCACAAATGTTCGTTTTCTGCATTATATACCATTTTAATAAAAAAAGCAACCCTTTTTTTCCGATTTCTCGGTGCGGTGCGCGTTTTTCCCGCCCGCTTCGGCTTTTTTGCGTCTTTTGAAAAAAAGACTTGACATTTCCTATGTATTTCTGCTATTATTTTCTTTGCTTAAACGAGAAAAGGGAGGTGCCTTTGAAATGGCGAAATGTGAATTCTGCGGCAAAAGCGTCGCGTTCGGCATCAAGGTTTCGCACTCGCACAGACGTTCCAACAGAACCTGGAAGCCCAATGTCAAAAAAGTAAAAGCAATCGTAAACGGCTCTCCTAAACGGGTCTACGCCTGCACGCGCTGCCTGCGCTCCGGCAAGGTTACCCGCGCGGTTTGATTGTGTATTGCAATGATGAACGCCCGTCAAAAGACGGGCGTTTTTCTTATGCTCCTTTTTCGTTTTTGCCGCGCGCAGCGGATTGCAGCGCCAAGATCGCATCGCGCACCTCGGTGGTCAGCGCCTGCACATCCTTCCCCTCGCTCGCAATGGGCGCGCCGAAATAGACATCCAGCGGGAACTTGCGCATATGCCGCCAGTCGAACACGCGGAACCATTTCGCACCTTTCGGGAATATAGCATACGCACCGTTGACATAAACGGGTACGATCGGCACGCCTACGTCGACGGCGAGCACGGAGGCGCCGTTCTTCATATCGCGGAAAATGCCGTCCGCACTTCTTGTTCCCTCGGGATGGATGACGACACCCCAGCCCGCCTGCAGTTTTTCCTTAAGCGCCGCCATGGTTTTCATGTTGACACCGCTGCGGTCCACGGGCACCATGCCCGCAATGCGGATCAGCTTTTTGCTGAACGGATCTGTGCGGAACAGCTCTTTTTTTGCCATACAGCAAAGGTGCATGAAGCGATCTTTCGGAAAAGCGGCGGAAATATAAAGGTAATCGAGCTTGGCGACATGATTGGCGCAAAGGATGAACCCGCCGCTTTGCGGGACGTTTTCCACGCCGTGGAAACGCATGCGGTAGCATGTGCGCGCAAGATTGCGGAAGAAAGCATAAACAAGATAATCGCCGACCGTTTTTTCCTTGGGATAGGCCGTTCCCGTTTCTTCAGCAGCACCCGGTGCGGCAGCAGGGTCCTCCAGCGCCGCAACGAGATCGGCAACGGTCATGCTTGCCGTAAAACGGTTTTCCAAATTGACATGGTAGTGTTCCTCGATCGTCAGCGCCAGATCGATCGAGCTCAGCGAATCCACGGACAGCTCTTCAAAAATACGGGTCGTGGGCAGCACGGATTCGGGTTCGACATTCGCGACGCGCGCTACGGCGTTCCGCACAAAAAGCGCAGCGTTTGATGCCGCTTCGGGAACGGTGGCCTCGGGCGAAAGCATACCGGCTTGGCGCTCTTTCAGCGCCTGCTGCTGCAAAAGATAACGCTTCGGCTTTTGCAGGGATGTGCGCGGGATCTCACGGACGAAATGCAGTTTTGCAACGCGCATATTGCGGTGCACGTCCGCACCCCGTGCGCGTACCTGTGCCGCAACGGCTTCGCGTGTTTCGGGCGTATCGTTTTCAAGCACCAAAAAGGCATGGATCTCGTCGCCGTCCGCGCTTTCCCGCGGGACGCCGCAGATCACGAATTCCGAAACGCCCTCGATCGCGGCGTATTTCTCCTCCAGATCATCGGGCGTGACCTTTTTGCCGGAGGGCAGTACGATGTTTTCCTTGCTGCGCCCCGTGACGCGCACAAAGCCCGCCTCGTCGATCTCGCAAAGGTCGCCTGTTTTGAAGTAGCCGTCCTCCGTAAACGCCGCGCGCGTTGCCGCTTCGTCGCGGAAATACCCCTTCATGCGGTAAGGGGACTTCACCAAAAGCTCGCCGGACTCACTGCGCTTGAGCGTGACCGCAGGATAGGGCTTTCCGCAGGAGTCTGTACGGATGCTGCCGGGTATGTTGCCGACGGTGGGGATATTCGTCTCAGTCGCGCCGTAGGTGATGAGAATGTCAAAGCCTGTTCCGTAATAGAAGTCCGCGACCTCTTTGGAGAGCGGCGCGCCCGCCGAGCATAAGTATTGCAGGCTGCCGCCGAAGCCTTCGTGGATGCTTTTGAACAGCCGCTTGCCCAGAAGGCTTCCGTTTTTGCGGCGTTTTTTCAGGCAAAGAGGGAAAAACGTCTTAAACAGCAGCCTGGTTGCGGGGTTCGCGTTGATCCGGCGCAGGATCTGCGTCATGAACAGCTCATAGACCTTCGGCACGGCGGGCAGGACGGTGGGGTGATAGGACGCGAACGCCCCAAGCACCGCCTCAGCGCTGACAGACTCGATATAATGCACCGCCGCGCCGGAAAGCGCCGGGCCGAGCACCAAACAGACAAGACCGTAAATATGGGAATTCGGCAAAATGCCGAGATAGCGGTCATCGGACTTAAGCCCCTGCACTTCGAGCGTCATACGCGTGGTTTCAATGAGCGCGTCATGCGTATGCAGAATGCCCGCCGCCTTGCGCGTAGTCCCTGAAGAAAAGAGGATACACGCAACTTCTTCATCCGGATCGGGCGTTTGCGGCATGGAATCCGGCACACATGCAGAGGAACCCGGGGAAACGGCGCCGTCGAGCACATGAAATACAGGGAACAAAAACGTATGCATCGACAGTTTTTGCCGCGCTTTTTCCGAGAAAAAAGCGGCGCGCACATCGGAAAATTGAAGGAAATTCGCAAGCTCTTCGCCGCCGAGAGACGCATCAAGCAGCACCGCTGTGCATCGCAGCCTGCATACTGCAAGAAATGCGATCGTCCACTCGGGGCTTGATTCGCAGACGAACGCCACACGGTCGCCCGCGCGCACGCCAAAGGAAGCCAGACGTTCGGCATACAGCTCGGTTTTTTGAAACACCTCGCCGTAGGTATAGACACGGTTTTCGCCGTTTTCCAAAGCGATGGACATGGCACGTTTTTCAGGGTGAGAACAATTGACCTGGTACACGGCATCATAAATATTCATTTTTTCGCACCTCCGAAACCCTATTCCCCCGCTGTATCTCTGTACGGCAGAACCATTGCAGTCTACCACAAAAAACATGCGGTTGTCAACATTCAGCCTGTTTTTGACAACATTTTAACAAAAAGCGGCTTTGTTTTCGAACAAAGCCGCTTTTTGTATTTGCACGTCTTGTATTCAGCGCATATCATCCAGCTCTGCAAGCATTTCCACACGTTTTGCGTGCCTGCCGCCTTCATATTCGCCCATAAGCCACGCATCCACGATCATCAGCGCCAAAGCGCGCCCAACCACGCGCGCGCCCAGCGCCAGCACGTTCGTGTCGTTGTGGCGGCGTGAGAGCAGTGCGGAATACGGCTCCGAGCAGACCACGGCGCGCACCCCGCGCACCTTGTTGGCGGCGATGGAAATCCCAACGCCCGTGCCGCAAAGGACGATGCCCTTTTCGCACACGCCGCTTGCCACCGCTTCGGCGACGGCCTTGCCGTAAATGGGATAGTCCGTGCGCTCGCCGCTGTTTGTACCGAAGTCCTGTACGGTATGCCCGTGCTTTTTCAAATGCTCTGCGATGCAGTCTTTCAGTTCGAGACCCACATGGTCGCAGCCGATCGCGATCTTCATCCTATTCCTCCTCTTTACCCGACGGTATCCTGCTCAACAATATAGGCTTCCACGGGGATCGTTTCGGGCTGTGCCTCAGGGTCGATCGCCGCACCGCTTTGCACCGCCTCGATCATTTTACGCAAAGAGGTTGCACCGATCTCGGCGGAATCCTGTGCGATGGTGGCGGTCAGCTCCCCCGCGCGGATGCTTTCGATCGCCTCTGCAGCGCCGTCCGTGCCGACCACCAGCACCCGGCCGAGCTTCCCGGCATTCTTTACCGCCTGCAGCGCGCCGAGCGCCATGGTGTCGTTGCAGCAATAAAACGCATCCAGATCCGGGTACTGCTGCAAAATGCTTGCGGCGGTGTCGAGCGCCTTCTGGCGATCCCAATCCGCCGGCTGCGACGCGACCAATTCCACGCCCGTCGCCGCGCGGAACGTATCTGTCGCGCCCTGCTTGCGCGCCTCGCCCGAGGCGTTGCCCGCCTTGCCCTCGATGATGGCGACCTGCCCGCCTGCAGTCAGCTTACCGACGATATAGTTCGCCGCCTGTTCCCCGACCGCGACATTGTCCGTCGTGGCAAAGGCGATGACACTGCCGCCGACGTTTTTCAGCGTTTCCATATCCATTTGCTCGTCGATATTCATCACATAAATGCCCTTTTGGTTTGCCTGCGCTACGCCATTCAACAGATTGGTGGGCGACAGCGGAGCAACGCCGATGGCTTTGTAGCCCTTTGCAATACAGTTTTCCAAAATGCGCAGCTGCCCCTCGGTGTCCTCTTCGCTGTTGGCGGCAAAAATATCCACCGTAACGCCCTGTTTTTCCGCCTCTTCCTCAATGCCCGTTTTCATGGTCGCCCAGAAATCGTTGGACAGTGTTTTTAAGATCACGGCGTAGTCCGCCTGCGCAGTACCCGTGCCGCCGCCCGGCGTATCGTCGCCGCAGCCTGCGAGCACGCCCGTCAGGAGCAATGCGGTCGTAAGCAGAATGGCACATATGCGTTTGCGTATACTTTTTTTCATAAAGATTCCCTCTTTCCAGAAGCCGCTTGCACCGGTCGTGCGGTGCGCGGCACAGCCTTATTGAGTTGTTCTGCGGCAAGCATCCCGCCGCCGCGCACGCCGTTTTGCGGGCTTTGCGCCGCAAAGCGCAGGTCAAGCCCCTCGGCGGGATACGGCTTGCGCACATGCGCATGGATCGCCTCGAGCAAGATCGCCCGCGGGAAGCCCGGCATGCCGAGCACCCCGCCGGAAAGCACGGCGCAGTCGGGGTCTAATATATTGATTTCCGCCGCGATGGGCACGGCAAGGTCGCGCACATACCGTTCGAGCGCCGGATGCCCGTGATGCCTTGCGAACACCTGCCGCACAGGCGTCTGGGGAAACATCCGCTTGGCGATCCATTCGAGATGTTTTCCGGAGCAGCGCACCTCACAGCAGCCGACGTTGCCGCAGGGGCACGTCTCGGTCAGGTCCAGCATCGGGATATGCCCAAGCTCACCCGCCGCGCCGTTTTTCCCCGCATAAAAGCCGCCGTCGAGGTAAATCGCATTGCCGAAGCCCGTGCCGACGTAGAAGCCTAAAACGGTCTTGTCCGGCTCTAATAGCAGCGTATGCATATCGCTGCGCAGCAACAGGTTGACGTCGCGATCCAAAAATACGGGCAGACACATCTGTTCTTCCAAAAGCGCGGGAAGGGCAAGCGAGTCGAAGCCCGGCAGGTTCGGCGCAGAGCGCACCAGGCGTTTGTCCCGGCTGACGACGGCCGGAACGCCCACGCCCACGCCGCGAATACGCCCGCGCAGCGCATACCGCTCCATATACCCAAGGATCACATGCGCCAGCACCTCGGCTGCATCCTCTTTTCGGAACATGGCGCTCGAGTGGCTTTCGAAATCCTCGACATTTCCCGCCGCATCCACCGTGCCGATCCGAAAATTCGTGCCGCCGATGTCAATGCCGATGGTCAACTGTTCCAACGCTTTTTCCCCTTCCTCAAACCGATTCTCCGGTCGCATTGCGAAAATCCGCCAGCATCTTTTCCCATGCAAGCTTCAAGTCGCGGTCTTTCGAAAAAAGTCCCGACGTGCCGACGATGAAGACTTCCGCGCCCGCGTCATACAAGGCCTTGAAGGTGCGTTCGTTGCACGAGCCGTCCACTTCGATTAGATACTTGCACCCGTGCTTTTCCTTGAATTCGCGCGCCTCACGGATCTTTTCGAGCATTTCGGGGATAAACGGCTGCCCCGCAAAGCCGGGGTCTACGGTCATGATCGTTAAAATGTCGACGCGCTCCAGATAATGCCGTACAAATTCGAGCGGCGTGGCAGGATTGAGCACCACGCCCGCCTTACAGCCGAGGGCTTCGATCTTATTGAGGATACGGAACGCATCGCGGTTGACCGTCTCCGCCTGCACGCAAAGATATTCCGCGCCCGCCTCGGCAAGCGGCTCCAAAAACAGGTCGGGGTCTGTTACCATCAGATGACAGTCCATCGGCTTTTGCGCGACTGTGTGAAATGCGCGGATGAAGTCGGGTGAGAGCGTAATATTTTTAACGTAATGTCCGTCCATGACGTCCGCGTGGTACATATCGCAGCGGGTATTGAGGATCTCCGCCTGGTTTCGCATATCCAAAAAGTCCATACACATCAAGGATGGGTTAAACATAGGTCGCATAAGCTTTGTCCTCTCCTTACTTCTTGTTCGCCACAAAACGGTCGAGCGCAACAGAACCGATGATGAGCGCGCCCATGACGACCTGCTGCAGGGTACTCGGCAGCGACAGCAGGTTCATCCCGAAATTGATAACACCGATGATAAAGCCGCCGATGACTACGCCGAAAATTTTGCCCTTGCCGCCGAAAAAGCTGGTACCGCCGATGATCGCCGCCGCGATGGCATACGTTTCAAAGCCGGTCGCCGCCGCAGGCTCCGCGGAGCCGACGCGCCCGAGGAGCACCACACCCGCAAGGCCCGCGCAAAGCCCCGAAATCATAAACACGATCAAGGTATGCAGCTTTACATTGATGCCCGCGTACCATGCCGCTTCGCGGTTGCCGCCGAGCGCGTAAATGTTTCTGCCGAGCTTCGTCTGCCGTGTCAAAAACGAGAGCACGACCGCCGTTAAAAGGGCGATGATCGCGACTAAGGGGACGAGCCCGAACACATTGATGGAAATGGTGCGCGTAAAGCTTGCGGGAAAGCCGAACACAGCGCTGGAATTTGAGATGATCAGCGTAACGCCGCGCAGGATCGCCTGTGTGCCCAGCGTAATGATGAACGGGTGCAGCCCCGTGCGGTTGACAAGCACGCCGTTGATAAGTCCCAGCACGCCGCCGAGCAGAACGCCGAGCACAAGGCTTAAGAGCGGGTGTACGCCCGCCACCATCAGCTGCGCGGTCACCATGCCCGTCAGCGCAACGACAGAGCCGACGGAAAGATCGATGCCCGCGATCAGGATCGCAAAAAATTCACCGAGCGCGATCAAAATATTTACGGAGCTTTGCGCCAAGATCTGCGTGACCGTCGAGACGGAGAAAAAGTGCCCGGGGCGTGCAACGGCAAGGATCGCAAGCAGCAGGATCAGGATACCGAAGGTGCCGAAGCGCTGCCAAAGCGTGTTAAAGGTCAGTTTTTCTTTCGCCCGTTCTTTGGAAGCCATGTTGCGTTCCCCTTTCATTCTGTGTCCCCGGCCGCAGCAGCCAGCACGATGTTTTCCTCTGTTGCCGCACTGTGCGGGAAGACGCGGACGATCTCCCCTTCGCGGTAAACGGCAATGGTATCACATACGGCAAGAAGCTCGGGGAGCTCTGATGAGACCACCAAAACACCCTTGCCGCTGTCTGCAAGCTCCCGCATGAGCGCATAGATCTCCGCTTTGCTGCCGACGTCGATGCCCTTGGTCGGCTCGTCAAAGATCAAAATTTCGGACTGCGCCGCAAGCCATCTGCCCAAAATGACTTTTTGCTGGTTCCCGCCCGAAAGCTCCGTGACCGGCTGGTTTACGGAAGCGCACTTGATGCGCAAGGCCTTGCGCTGCTGCTCGGCACAACGCTTTTCAAAGCGGCGGTCGATGAGTCCCAGTGTTCCGCCGCCGCGCGCCGTCTTGACAAACGGCAGCAGGGAAATGTTTTGCTTGATGTCAAAATTATGGAAGAATCCCGTTTCTCGGCGGTTTTCCGTCACCATGGCAAGTCCGTTTCGAATCGCCTGATAGGGGCTTTTCGTGCGGATCTCTTTCCCGTGCAACAGGATCTTCCCCGACCGCTTCGGCGCCGCGCCGAACACGGCATTCATCAGCTCGCTTCTGCCCGCGCCCACAAGCCCGGCAAAGCCTAAGATCTCGCCTTTGTGCAGGCGGAAAGAAACGTCGCGCGCCTTGCCGTCACGCCGCGAAAGCCCCTTCACCTCGAACAGCACCTCTTCCTGCTCGAAGCCGTCGGGTGCGCTTTCGTTTTGATAGTTCTTGCGGATCTGCCGCCCGACCATCATGGTCACAAGGTCGTCTGCCGTTACGTCGGTGATCTGTTTCGTGCCGACGTTCGCCCCGTCCTTGAGCACGGTCACGCGGTCGCCGATTTCCATGATCTCCGGCAGCTTATGGGAAATGAATACGATCCCCCTGCCCTGCGCTTTGAGCGCGCGAATGACGGCAAACAGGTGCCGCACCTCCTCGTGCGTCAGCGAAGCGGTCGGTTCGTCCATAATGATGACACGACTGTCCACAGCAAGAGCCTTTGCGATCTCGACCTGTTGTTTTTCCGAAATGCTCAGATCCTCAACGAGCGTGCGCGCATCGCGGCGCAGCCCTACCTTTTCGAGCAACCCCTCGGTGCGGCGCTGCATTTCGCCGTAATCCACCGTATGCAAAAAAGCACGTTTTTTTACGGGCAGTCTGCCGACAAACAGGTTTTCCCGAATGGAAAGCGTCGGGATTACACTCAGTTCCTGATAGATCACGCGGATCCCAAGCCGGTCCGCATCATGCGGGGTGAGGCTTTTATATTCTTTTCCGTCGATCACAATGCTGCCGGAGGTCGGCTTGTGCACGCCGCTCAAAATTTTCATCAGCGTCGATTTACCCGCGCCGTTTTCGCCGAGCAGCACGTGCACCTCACCTGCGCGGATGTCAAAGGACATATCCGAAAGCGCCGTCACGCCCGGGAACTCCTTGCGCACATGTTTCATTTGCACAAGCGTTTGCGCCTGCATGTCGATCGTTCTCCTGTCTTTTTTGATTTGCTCGCGGCAAGTCTCCGCGCGCCGTTTTCTGTGATAGTATTTGAAAGTTTTTTGCCGTTATGCAGTATGCATGACTGCTGCACGCACGCAAAAATTTTCGTGAAAAAAAGCGTTTTTAGTTGACACCTTTCCTTCGGCATACTATAATGAAAAAGAAGTCGGGTCGTATTTCACATGCGCAAGGAAGGGCAAAGGAAAACGGCCTGGCTTTCTATTTTTCAATTTTTGTCAGGGGATGTTGCAGACATGGAAAACATCGGCTATTACAACGGAAAAACGGGGCTTATTAAGGAAATGACCATCCCGATGGGCGACCGCAGCGTCTACTTCGGAGACGGCGTATATGACGCAACCTATTCCGTGAACCATATCATTTTCGCGCTGGAGGAGCATCTGGACCGCTTTTACAACAGCTGCCGCCTTTTAGAGATCCCTGCGCCCATGGAGCGTGAAGCGCTCAAAGCCGCGCTTTACGATTGCGTGCAGAAGGTGGATAATCCGAACCAATTCGTCTATTGGCAGTGCACACGCGGCAGCGGGCTTCGCGAGCATATTTTCCCCGAGGGCAAAAGCAATCTGCTCATCTACTGCCTGCCGTGTGAGATGAAGGACATGGCGCAGAAATACAAGCTTATCACTATGGAGGACACGCGTTTTCTGCACTGCAACATAAAAACGCTCAATCTGATTCCAAGCGTCATGGCAAGCCAGCGCGCACGGGAAAAGGGCTGTCAGGAGACGGTGTTCCACCGCGGCGACCTTGTGACGGAATGCGCGCACTCGAACGTTTCCATCTTAAAAGACGGCGTGTTCATCACACACCAGCTTGACAACCTTGTGCTGCCGGGCATTTCCAGAAAACACCTGCTTGAGATCTGCAAAGAAAAGGGCATTCCCGTTGAAGAGAGAGACTATACGCTCGGCGAGCTGTGGAATGCGGACGAGATCATTGTTTCGTCCTCGGGCGCGCAGTGCATGGCGGCCTGTGAACTCGACGGAAAACCCGTCGGCGGCAAAGACCCTGCAACGCTGAAGGTGCTGCAGGATGCCTGCCGTGCGAAGCTGCTGAAAGAAACGACCCCCAAAGCGTAACGGAGGCGCCTATGACACAGAAAGAACTGACCGCCTATAACATTGGGCAGAATTTGGATGATCTTGCGAATCTCGACCCGCGCGGGTACGGGGTGTGCCGTATTCTTTACGACGCGGCGCGGCGTTATACGGGCGAACCGCTTTCCATGCACGCGGCAAAGCTTTTGTGCGAGACGGTCAAAGAAAATGATCTCGTCTATCTGATGACCGGTTTTGTGCTCTTAGATAACAAAGCGGCGGAAACGGACGGCATCGTCAGCACCATGCTGCTTGCGCGCGCGCTCGTTCTCGCCTTCGGTGCAAAGCCCGTGGTCATCTGCCAGCATGAGAATCTGCCCGCCGTGGAAGCGCTCTCGCGCGTGGTAGGGCTGCACCTTTACACCTCGATCGAAGACCTGCGGGCAAACCCCGTTTCCATGGCGGTATTCCCTTTCACGAAGGATAAGGCAGAAGCAGAACCGCAGGCGGACGCGCTGCTCGAGCAAGGCTTGCCCGCGGCGGTCGTCGCCATTGAATGCCCCGGCGAGAACCGCATCGGTGAATATCACAATTCCGTAGGGAAACGCACCACGCCGCTGGAAGCGAAAAGCGACGTTTTGTTCCAAAAGCTGCAAAAGGCAGGCGTTTTGAACATCGCCATCGGGGATCTGGGCAACGAGCTGGGCATGGGCACGATCGCCGAGCATCTGGATCGGTATATCCCGCGGGCGGCAAAGGGCACCTGCGAATGCGGCTGCGGCGGCGGACTCGCGGCGCGCGTAGGCGCCGAGCACATCATCACCGCCACGGTTTCGGACTGGGGCTGTTATGCGCTGATCGCAGCACTTGCATTTTTGTGCGGCGATATGGACATTCTGCATGACGCAAGCTTAGAAGAAGACGCACTAAAAGCGGCGGCGCGCAGCGGCATGGTCGATATGTACGGCTGGACGATCCCCGCGATTGACGGCTTTGACCTGCAAACCAACAAAGCCGTTGTAACCATGATGCGCGAATGCATCCGCTATGCGCCGAAGCTTGAAGTCAAATGCAAGATCTGGTTTGACAAGACGCTGGAGCTCGGTTTTTTTGAGGAAAAATAAAACATAAATCCTGCTATGCAAAGGAGGCGGCGGTATGGAACAGCCTGAGATCTTGCGAAGCGGCGACTGCGCGCTGGTGGCGGAATTCGGGAAAGAGATCGACGAGCACACGAATGCTTTGGTGCATGCGCTTGACCGCGCCGTGCGCGATAAGGGTATTTTCGGCGTGCGCGAATGCGTGCCGACCTTCCGTTCCCTGACCGTGCTGTTCGATCCCATGTTGATTTCGGGAGATCGCCTTGAAAAAAAGCTTTTGCGCCTTTGCAAAACCCTTTCCGCAGAAACGCAGACGCAAAAGACCGTAGTGGAAGTTCCGGTGCTGTATAACGGCGAGGATCTACAGGATGTCGCCGACTACGCAAAGCTTTCCGTCGAGGAGGTCGTGCGCCTGCACGTAAGTAGGGACTATCGCATTTACATGCTCGGCTTTTTGCCGGGCTTTGTGTATTTGGGCGGCATGGACGAGCGGATTTTCTGTCCGCGCCTTACGACCCCGCGCACGAGGATCCATGCGGGCGCGGTGGGCATCGGCGGCGAACAGACCGGCATCTATCCCCTCCCGTCGCCCGGCGGCTGGCGGCTCATAGGCACCACGCCCGTGCGTCCCTACGACGCGGCGCGCACGCCGCCTGTGCTGTTTTCGGCGGGCGAGTATATCCGATTCGTGCCCATTGACGAGCCGGCGTTTGACGAAATCCAAAAGCAGGTGGACGCAGGCGTTTACGTCTGCCGCAGAACGGAGGGAAGCGTATGAGCGTATGTGTGCTCAGCCCCGGCGCTTTGACCACCGTGCAGGACGGCGGGCGGAACGGCTACGGGTACCTTGGCTTTAACGCTTCGGGCGTGATGGATGAGCGCGCTTACCGCATAGCAAACGCGCTGGTGGGCAACTTCACCGACGAGGCGGTGCTCGAAATGGCGATGCTCGGCGGGCGGTTCGAATTTACCGCGCCGTGCCTGTTCGCCGTAACGGGCGCGGATATGGGCGCGACGCTTTCGGGCGAAGAGATCCGCATGTATCAAACGATTTTTGCGGATGAAGGAGATGTCCTCGCTTTTTCCGCTGCGAAAACGGGATTTTATACGTATATTGCCTTTGCGGGCGGCATCGACGTCGAGCCCGTGCTCGGCAGCCGTTCGACCAACCTGAAATGCGGCATCGGCGGCTTTCAAGGCCGCAAGCTGCAAAAGGGCGACGTACTCGCGCTGCGCGAACCGGCTTTACCGCCGGAGCGCCTTCCGCGTGTGCGCGTTCCCGCAGAAAGCTATGCGGGCGACACCGCCGAAGTGCGCGTCGTTTTGGGCCCGCAGGACGACTATTTTACAAAGGCGGGGCTTCAGACGTTTTTATCGGCGCCGTACCGTGTCACGGCAAACACAGACCGCATGGGCTGTAAATTGGACGGTGCGAAGATCGAATACAAGGACGGCGTGGACATCATCTCCGACGGCATCGTGTTCGGCAGCATCCAGGTGCCGCCTGCGGGCACGCCGATGGTGATGCTCGCCGACCGGCAGACCACGGGCGGCTATGCCAAGATCGCCACGGTCGTAAGCGCCGATCTGCCCAAGCTCGTGCAGTGCCGCCCGGGCGACACGGTGTATTTCCGTGCGGTCTCTGCACATCAAGCCGAAAAGCTTTACAAAAAAGAGCAGCGCGCGCTTGACCGCCTGCTGCTTCGATACGGAAAGGATCTGGTTCGATGAATGCTTACGCACATACAAGTCCCCATGACGTGCGGCTGAAGATCCGCGCGGGCGAGATCGCAACGCAGACTTCGGGGATGTGCCTGGGATACGCGCAGGCAAACCTTGCTGTGCTGCCGAAAGATTTAGCCTATGACTTTTTGCTGTTTGCGCAGCGCAACCCGAAGCCCTGCCCGATCTTAGAGGTCACGGACGTAGGCAGCCCCTATCTCAAAAAAATCGCCAAGGACTGCAATATCGCGTCGGACATCCCGAAATACCGCGTATACCGCCGCGGAGAGCTCATCGGCGAATACGAAAACGTGGAAAACCTTTGGCGCAACGATCTGGTGGCGTTTCTCATCGGCTGCTCATTTTCGTTTGAATCGGAGCTTTTGGAATCGGGCGTGCCGGTCCGCCATATCGAAGAGGGCAAAAACGTGCCGATGTACCTGACAAACATCCCCTGTGAACCGGCAGGCGTATTTTCAGGCAATATGGTCGTGAGCATGCGTCCCCTGCCCTATGATCAGATCGTAAAGGCGGTCAACATTACAGCCTCGATGCCCCGCGTACACGGCACGCCTGTGCACATCGGCGATCCGGCGGCGATCGGTATCGTGGATCTTGCGAAGCCCGACTTCGGCGACGCGGTCACGATTAACCCCGGCGAAACGCCCGTATTCTGGGCATGCGGCGTCACACCGCAATCCATTGTGATGCACTCGAAGCCGGAATTCTGCATCACGCACGCGCCGGGGCATATGCTGATCACGGACGTGAAAAACACAGATCTGAAATTTTAAGGAGGGCGGCATATGGCTAAAATCGATTTAAACTGCGATATGGGCGAGAGCTTCGGCGCATATACCATCGGCGCAGATGAAGCGGCCGCGCCGTATATCACCTCGGCAAACGTCGCGTGCGGCTTTCACGCGGGTGACCCGATGGTCATGGAACGCACCGTTGCGCTTTTAAAATCGCACGGCATTGCAATCGGCGCACATCCGGGATTTCCCGACCTTTTGGGCTTCGGGCGGCGCAATCTTGCCGCAAGCCCGAAAGAAGCAAAAGCATATGTGCAATACCAAATCGGCGCATTACAAGCATTCTGCAAGGCAAGCGGATCAACTTTACAGCATGTTAAGCCGCACGGTGCGCTTTACAACATGGCGGGCAAGGACGGTGCGCTTGCCAAAGCGGTCTGCGAAGCCGTTGCCGAAACGGATGACCGCCTTATCCTGCTGTGTCCCGCTTCGAGCCAAATGCACGCGGCGGCAAAGGCTTTAGGGCTTCGGACGGCATGCGAAGTATTTGCCGACCGCGCGTATGAGGAGGACGGCTCGCTGGTGCCGCGTACAAAGCCGGGCGCGATGATCACGGACAAGGACGAGGCGATCGCGCGCGTGATCGACATGGTAGAGAAGGGCAAGGTGCGCACAATCACGGGCAAGGAGATCGAAATCCGCGCTGATTCCGTGTGCGTACACGGCGACGGCGAAAAGGCGCTTTTGTTCGTGCAAAAGATCCGTTCCGCGCTTCAGGCGGCGGGCATCGAGCTTGCGCCGCTTGCGCAAATCATATAAAGAAGGTAATATCTATGGAGCTTCCCGCGCGCGTATATGCGCAGATCGACTTGGATGCGATCTGCCAAAACATACAAACCGCCATGCAAAAGGTTGGTGCGGACACCAAGGTCATGGCGATCATCAAAACCGACGCTTACGGGCACGGCGCCGTGCCTGTTGCCAAGGCTTTAAAGCGCATCGGCACCTATGCGTTCGGCGTGGCGACTGCCGAGGAGGCAGTGCAGCTGCGGCAAAACGGGATCGACAATCCCATTTTGGTGCTTGGGTTTGTGTTCCCCGCAGATTTTGACCTGATGCTGGAGCATGACATTTGGCACACAGTATTTCAATATGACACGGCAAAAGCGTATGCTGCGCGCGCCGCTGAACTCGGGAAAACCGCGCGCGTGCACATCAAGGTGGACACGGGTATGGGCCGCATCGGTTTGCAGCCGGACACGGACGGTGTGGAGACCGTCAAGCGCATTGCAGCGCTCGACGATCTTGTGATCGACGGCATTTTCACGCATTTTGCCTGTGCGGACGCGGCGGACAAAACAAGCTGCAACCGCCAAAAGGAGCGGTTTTTGAGCTTCCTCGGCGCGCTTGAGGCGGCGGGCGTGCACATCCCGCTGCGGCACATGTGCAACAGTGCGGGCATCATTGATTTTGACGACGGTTTTCTCGATATGGTGCGCAGCGGCATCATGACCTACGGGCTGTATCCGTCGGAAGAAGTCGACAAAGCCGGATTTCCGCTGTATCCTGCCATGTCGCTTAAAAGCCATGTCGCGTTCGTCAAAACGGTGGACGCGGGTTTTGCAGTCAGCTACGGCTCGACGTATGTAACGAAGGACAGGACTGTGATCGCAACGATCCCCGTTGGCTACGGCGACGGCTACCCGCGCGCACTCTCCAATCGCGGGCGTGTACTCATCCACGGGCAGTTTGCGCCCATTGTAGGCAGAGTTTGCATGGATCAGTTTATGGTGGACGTGACGAACATCCCGAATGTCCGTCAGGGTGACGAGGTAACGCTCATCGGCACGGACGGCGAGAACCGCATTCCCGTTGAGGAGGCTGCCGACCTTTCCCACCGCTTCAACTATGAATTCTGCTGTGACATCAACAAGCGCGTGCCGCGCGTGTATATCGAAAACGGCGCTGTGTCCGAAATTGCGGACGCGCTGATTTGACAAAACCGTCTGTTTTCTCTACAATATAAGTTGCGATTAACTTTCGCAATTCGGTTTATGTTGAGACGGAGTAGCAATTATGGATTTCAGTTCCTTTGACGCCTTTAACGCAGGCGTAAAAGAAGGCGGGCTGCGCAACCGCAGCGAGATACGGCTTTTGGTGTGTTATCTTTTGCGCGCCATAGACCGCCCCGTGCCGAAGAACCTGCTTGTGGACGCGGTGCTGCGCGAAGGGCTTGCCAATTATTTTGAATTAAATGAAGCGATCGACGAGCTTTTGAAGTCCGGCAATATTGACCGCGATATTCAAGACGAGGACGAAGTGCTCACCGACACCGCGCGCGGGCGCGAATCGGCGGAGCTTTTGGAGACCACACTGCCGCGTTCGGTGCGCGAGCAGGCAGTCAACTCGGCGATCAAGCTGATGACGCTGGCGCGCAATAAGCGGGAAAACAAGATCTTGACCGAGCAGCTCTCTGACGGCGGCTATAACGTCACGTTCATTTTGGGCGACGAGCAAAACGAGCTGATGCGCCTGACCGTCTATGTGGCAGACAGGCTCCAAGTCGAGGTCGTCAAAAATAATTTTCTGGAGGATCCCGTAAAGCTCTATTCGAGCATCATCGCGGCGCTGACGGCGTAAGCACCAAGGCTAGAAGGACGGTGGCAGGCGTGTATAACCCGCAGTTGGATACCTTTTTATGCGTAGCGGAAGCGGGCAGCTTCAACAAGGCTGCCGAGCAGCTGTATATTTCCCCGCCCGCCGTGATCAAGCAGATCAACCTGCTCGAGGAGACCTTGGGGGTGCAGTTGTTTGTCCGCACGCACCGCGGGCTGACGCTCACAAAAGCGGGTCAGTCGCTTTTGCAGGATGCGAAATACATTATCCAATACTGCAAGGATTCCGTTACGCGCGCGAAAAACGCCATGCAGGAGAGTGAAAGCATCATCCGCATCGGCACCTCCCCCATGACGCCCGCACAGGTGCTCGTGGACCTTTGGCCGGAGGTACAGCCCCTTTGCCCGAATGTCAAATTCCAACTGATCCCCTTTGACAATACACCGGAAAACGCGCGGGAGATCCTTGCGAATCTGGGACAGAACATCGATGTGGTTGCAGGCATTTTTGATGAGACTATGTTGAAGCTGCGCCGCTGCGCAGGGCTGGAGCTCACGCGCGAGCCGATCTGCTGCGCCGTTTCCGTGCACCACCGCCTGGCGCAAAAGGAGCGGCTTCGTGTGGAAGATCTGCATGGCGAAAAGCTGATGCTCATGCGCCGCGACTGGAGCCACTATGTGGATCTGCTGCGCGATGACATTTGGAAAAACCATCCGGAGATCGAGATCGTGGACTTTGATTTTTACGATGTTGGTGCGTTCAACCAATGTGAAAATAATAACTGTGTGCTTATGGCGGTGGAAAATTGGCGCTATGTACACCCGCTTTTAAAAATACTGCCTGTGGATTGGGGTTACACCATTCCCTTCGGGCTACTGCACGCCCCACACCCTTCCCCGACCGTGGCACGGTTTTTACAGGCGGTACAGACGGTCACGGCACAGACGTAATCAAAATCTATTAACCTTTTGGTATATACAGCATAACAAAACGAGACTTCCGCGGAAGTCTTGTTTTTTTTATAATTAAGATGCAAATCGGTAGAAAAGGGAGCCTTTGTATGAATAATTTTATTTTTCAAAACGCGACGAAAGTCTATTTCGGGAAGGGCTGTGTGCAGGAATATCTTACCTGTCTCGTAAAGCCATACGGCGACACGGTCCTGCTCGCCTACGGCGGCGGTTCCGTAAAACGCAACGGCGTATATGACGAGGTGACCTGTATTTTGCGGGATGCCGGGAAAACCGTTGTAGAATTTTCGGGCATCATGGCAAATCCGACCTACGAAAAGGTGCTGGAAGGCGCTGCCCTTGCACGCGACAACCACGCAGATCTTATTTTGGGGATCGGCGGCGGCAGCGTCATGGACTGCTGCAAGGCGGTCTCCTTGGCGGCGCGCTATGACGGCGACATTTGGGATGACTTTTGGGCACGACCCGATGTGATCGATTTTGAACCTCTCCCCTTGGGCGTGATCGTCACGGTCGCCGGCACAGGCAGCGAATGCAACGGCGGTGCGGTCATCACCAATGAGGAAAAGAAGATCAAGACCGGGCGCGACTACCCCGCCTGCAACCCGCGTTTTGCCCTGATGGATCCGACCTATACCTACAGCGTGCCCGAAAAGCAAATGGTCTCGGGCGGATTCGATATTTTAAGTCACATCATGGAGACCTATTTCAGCGAACCAAATGAGGATAATGTGTCCGACGACATCATGGAGGCGCTTATGAAGAGCGTGATCCGCAACCTGCGCGCTGCCGTCAAAGATCCGCACGATTACACGGCTCGCTCGAACCTGATGTGGGATTCCACCATGGCGGAAAACCGCGTCATCAAGATGGGCAAAAAGTGCGACTTCCAATGCCACAACATGGAGCATCAGCTCGGCGCATATACAAACTGCAACCACGGCTGCGGGCTTGCGGTGCTGCACCCCGTATACTATCGGCACATTTACAAGGCGGGCTTGCCGAAATTCGTCCGCTTTGCCGAGAACGTTTGGGGCATCGACCGCGGCACAAGGTCCGATGAAGCACTCGCCAAAGCGGGCATCGACGCGCTGGCAGCGTTCATCAAGGAATTGGGACTGCCCACCACCATGCAGGAATTGGGCCTTCATGACCGCGCCGCGCTCAAAGAGATCGCTGATTCCTGCGGTATCTCTCCGGGGAGCTATAAGCAAATGACGCACGAGGAGATCTTGCAGATCTTCAACGAATGCTTTGCATGAAGGGAGTAAACAACATGAAAAAACTGACCGCTGTACTTCTGGGACTTGTGCTGGTGTTCGGGCTTGCCGCCTGCGGCGGCAACGACACGGCGCAGACGACCGCACCCACGGCGGGCGCGGCGACAGACGCGGCCTCTAACGGTGCGGCTACCGACCTCGGCAATACACTTGTCGTCTATTTCTCGGCAACCGGCAACACCGAGGAAGCGGCAAATTACATCGCCGAAGCGACCGGCGGCGACTTGTTCGAGCTGGAACCCGCCGACCCCTACACGAGCGCAGACTTGAATTGGACGGACGAAAACAGCCGCGTGGTGTATGAGCACGACAACCCGGACGCGCGCGACGTAGAGCTGGTTTCAACAGCGGTAGAAAATTGGGATTCCTACGACACCGTGTTTATCGGTTATCCGATTTGGTGGGGCATTGCCGCGTGGCCCGTGGACACCTTTGTGGAAGCCAATGACTTTACCGGCAAGACCATCATCCCGTTCTGCACCTCCTCAAGCTCCGGGATCGGCGACAGCGGCGAGCTGCTGGCAGACCTCGCGGGCACGGGCACCTGGCTTGCGGGCGAACGGTTCTCCTCCGGCGTGACGCAGGAGGACGTAGAGGAATGGCTTGCGGGCTTGCGTGTATAAACTGACTGTGCTTGCTGCCTGTGTTTTTACAAGGCTATAAGCACTGAGACGATGTCAAACGCTTTGCTGTGTTCGTTTATTCTTTTCTAAAACAGGTGATAAATTTTGATTTTTTATTTTACCTCCACCGGCAACAGCCTGTATGTTGCACGGCAGCTTGACCCTGCGCCGTACAGCATCGTACAAGCCCTGAAGCAGAATGAACTTACTTTTTCCGACGAAGTGATCGGCATCGTCTCCCCCGTTTATGCCGGGGAACTGCCGCATATCGTGCGGGACTTTCTGCAAAAAGCAAAGCTTTCCGCCGACTATATTTTTATGGTGCTGACTTACGGCAACGACGTTACGGTAGCGCCGGTTTGGAGCCGCGATTTTGCCGCGCGGTGCGGCGTCCGCGTGGATTATGTCCACACGGTGCGCATGGCGGACAATTACCTGCCCGCATTTGATATGCGCGAGCAGGCGGCAAAGGACAACCGTTTGGAACAGCAGCTTGCCGCGTTGAAAACGGCGGTCAAAAGCCGCACGCGGCAGGCGCCGAAAAGCACGCTGCGCGGCAAAATATTATATCGTACCGTGCAGCGCATGTTTACCCTGCACCCCGAACAGATCGACGGCAGCGCATTGACCGTCACCGACCGCTGCACGGGCTGCGGCATCTGCACAAAGGTCTGCCCGCGCGGGCTTTTCACGGTAGAAAGCGGGCAGGTAATACGTACGCAAACGCCCTGTGAATTTTGCCTGGCGTGCATCCAGAACTGCCCCGAAAAGGCGATCACGCTTGCCACGGGCGAGCGCAACGCAGCGGCGCGGTATCGCAATCCGAATGTCACGTTACAGGACATTATAACAGTAAACGACAGCTTAACAAAAGAAAACGGAGGTATTGTTATGGAAACCATCACCTTAAACAACGGCGTAAAAATGCCGATGGTCGGCATCGGAACCTTCCTGCTGACTCCCGATGAAGCGGAAACTTCGGTACTTGCCGCGCTGGAGACCGGCTGCAGACTCATCGATACCGCGAACGCTTATGTCAACGAAAAGGCGGTCGGGCGCGCCATGCAAAAATCGGGCGTACCGCGTGGGGAGATCTTCTTAGAAACCAAATTGTGGCCGAGCTTTTACGAGCAGGCGGATGCCGTGGACAAAACGCTGGATAGACTGGGCACGGACTATATCGACCTGCTTTTAATCCACCAGCCCGCGGGCAATTATATTGCGGGCTACAAGCTGATGGAAAAGGCGTATAAGGAGGGCAAGGTTAAGGCGATCGGGCTTTCCAACATGGATGAAATGCAAGTACAGGAGATTCTGGGCATGTGCGAGATAAAACCTTCTGTTTTGCAGACCGAGGTACATCCTTACGCGCAGAATACTGCGCTGAAAAGCTTCCTTGCCAAGGAAGGCATCGTGATCCAGGCTTGGTATCCGCTCGGGCACGGCGACAAGGCGCTGATCGAAGAGCCCGTCTTTGCGAAGCTCGCCGAAAAATACGGCAAATCCAACGCGCAGATCATCCTGCGCTGGCATGTGCAAAGCGGCAACATCGTCATCCCGGGGTCGAAGAATCCTGCGCATATCCGCGACAACTTCGATCTGTTTGATTTCAACCTGACCGATGACGAGATGGCACAGATCGCCGCGCTCAATCGGGAAAAACACTACTACACGAGCACGCCGGAGCTTTTGAAGCAGTACGCCACTATGGTGCCGCCGGTAGACGAACAAAAGTAAAACCCTGATGAAAAGAAGAACACGGTGCGCATTTCGGCCGCGTGTTCTTCTTTGGCAATCGGGGAACAGACCCAAAGCAGAAATGAATTTACAGAAAAAGGAGCGATTTTCGATGAGAAAGAATTTCGGCGCAAAGCCGTGGATGTTCCCGCTGCCGGTTTTGATGATCGGCACCTACAACGAGGACGGCTCTGCGGATGTGATGAACGCCGCATGGGGCGGCATATACGATTCTGATAAGATCGTGCTTTGCTTGAGCGCCGGTCATAAAACGACGCAAAACATCCGCAATCGGCAGGCGTTCACCGTCAGCTTTGCAGATGCGGCGCATGTGGTCGAAGCAGATTATGTGGGCATGGCGTCCGCAAACACGGAAGCGAACAAGCTCGAAAAAGCGGGGCTGCACGTTGTGAAAAGCAGTTTTACGGACGCACCGCTGTTTGAAGAATTTCCTATGGCGCTGGAATGCCGGCTCGTGCGGGTCAACGCGGACGGCAACATCATCGGCGAAATCCTGAATGTCAGCGCCGACGAGCGCATTTTGGACGAAAACGGTTCGATCGACCCCGAAAAATTACAGCCCATTTCCTTTGACCCCGTTTGCAACGTCTATCGAGTCATGGGCGAAAAGGTCGGCAACGCATTTCACGACGGCGCCGCGCTGAAGTGACCGGCGGGTATACCGTACAAAACAAAAGCAAAATATTTTTCAGAATCAGGAGTGAGCAGCATGGCTAAATTGGAAAATAAAACCGCGATAGTAACGGGCGGCAGCTCCGGCATCGGCAGGGCGGTCGCCGAGCGCTTCGCCAAAGAGGGTGCGCGGGTTCTGATCGTCGGCAGAAAAGAGGACGCATTACGGGAAACCGCCGCAACGAGCGACAAGATCTCGTATGTTGTCGGAGACATTACCAAAACCGAGACCATCGAGCGCATCATGCAGGCGGTCGAGGAACGCTTCAACGGGCAGTTGGATATTCTCGTCAACAACGCAGGCTGGTGCCCCGTACAGCCGATCACCGAGATCACCATTGAGGACTATGACCGCGCCTTTTCGCTGGATGTGCGCGCACTCGTCGAGCTGACCGTCCACGCGCTGCCGAAGATCCGGGCGGCAAAAGGGTGTATCCTTAATCTGTCCAGCGTCGGCGCCACACATCGTGCGCCTAATCTTTCCATGTATGTGGGTGCAAAGGCGGCGGTGGAAAACTTCACAAGAGTCTGGGCGCTGGAACTCGCCGCCGACGGCGTGCGCGTCAACGCGATCGCCCCCGGCGCAATTCGGACGAACATCTGGAATGCAACTGACCTGTCCCCCGAAGACGCGAAAAAGCATGAAGAAGGCATTGCCGCCGGCATCCCGTTTGGTCGTTTCGGTGCGCCCGAAGAAGTCGCCAACGTCGCCGCTTTCCTCGTGTCGGATGAAGCGAGCTATGTCAGCGGCGCGGTCTACGCGGTAGACGGCGCACAGGGCGCGGTGTAAAGTGTTTCGGTTTTGGGATCTTTCTGCCAGCTAAAATAGACCGTCAAAGTAAAACGGCATACGAAAAGCGGGAGGCCAATAAGGTCTCCCGCTTTTTGCTTGTTATGAATGGTTGGTTCAGTCTTCCTTGAACACGCCGTCGAACAGCGGCAGCTTGGACATCTTCATCACGGCGCTGAACAGTCTGCCGCCCAAGACTGGCATCATGCGGCCGAAATAGTTCATAAACGCGGCGTCCTTGCCGAACACCATCAGCTCATGCTGTTTGCCGATGCCGTTCATAATGAGCTTGACCATCTTGTCGCAGGAGGTGCTGACCATGTTGAGCATCTTCTGCGCCTTTTCGTCGGAAGAGCCCTGGTTGCGGAAGATATCGGTCTTTGTAAAGCCCGGGCAGACGATGCCGACATAGCACTTACCGCGCAGCTCCTCGCGCATGGATTCGGTCAGTGCCTTAAGCGCTGATTTGCTGGCGGAATACACCGACGTGCCCGCAAGGGACATGAGCGCAGCGGAGGAGTCCACATTGATGATCGCCGCCGAGGGGGATTTCAACAGCAGCGGCAGCAGGGTGTGCATGGAATACACCGCCGAATAGAAGTTGATGTTCATGGCGCTTTCGATCTCTTCGATCGTATAGTGCTGGAACTTATCGAATTTCGGCAAAATACCCGCGTTGTTGATGAGAATGTCGGGCTTGATATGGTTGTCCTCGAGATATTGGCGGAAATTCACCCAATTCTCAAGCGACGAAACGTCAAAAAGCTGATAGGAGAAGCGGTCGGCATATTCGCCGAGCTCCTCGACGAAGGTCTTCATCTTTTTTTCGCTTCTGGCGATGCCGATGACGTTGCAGCCGTGTACCTTGATGAGCTTTTCGGCAATGCCCTTGCCCATGCCGCTGGAAGCGCCCGTGACGATAACGGTTTTGAAATTCAGCCAATTCTTATCCATGGAACTCTCTCCTTATTTTTCCGATTTTCAATGCTTATTGTAGCGCAATTTCGGGGGTTTTTCAAGCCCTTTTTATGTTTGAAGCACAGCGGATTTTCTTTTTCGCAAATCCCTTGACAACTGCACGGTGCGGGTGCTATGCTCTTTCATGATATAAGGATACATTCGCAAGAACGGCACTCTGCCTTTTTCGGGAGATACCATGCAATATAAACTCCTTTACAGCCGGCGCAAAACGCTTTCCCTCTCCGTGGATGACGACGGCGTACCGCTTGTAAAAGCGCCCATAGGATTGCCGAAAGCGGAGATCGAACGCTTTTTGGAGCGACACGGGGCGTGGCTTACCGCCGCCAAAGAACGGCAGGCAAAGCGGCGCGCACTGGATAAAGTGCTGACCGAGACGCGCATTGCGGAACTTCGTGCGCGCGCCGAACGTGAGATCCCGCCGCGCGTGGCGCACTTTGCGGCGATCCTAGGCGTGCAGCCTGCCGGGGTGCGCATCACCTCGGCAAAAAAGCGGTTCGGCTCATGCAGCGGCACGGATCATCTTTGCTTTTCGTGGCGGCTGATGCTCTATCCGAACGAAGCCGTGGACTACGTTGTGGTGCACGAGCTTGCGCACATCCGTGAAAAGAACCATTCCCCCGCCTTTTACAACGTTGTTGCCGCCGTGCTGCCCGATCATAAGCGGCGCGCGGCGCTGTTAAAAGATATACCTTTACAAGGAGGAAATCTCCATGACACCTGAAGAAGCACGCAGACGGATGGACGAAGGACGCATCTACCCGCCGGACGATGAGGCTTTGATGCGCGAGCAGCTTGCCTGTCTGGAGCTTTTATACGATTACAACGCTACACGCCCCAACGAACAGGAAAAACGGCAGGCGCTGCTGCAAAAGATGTTTGCCGAGATCGGCGAGGGCTGCTATTTTGAACCGCCGCTGCACACAAATTGGGGCGGCAGGCATGTGCATGTCGGCAACGGCGTTTACGGCAACTTCAATTTGACGCTGGTAGATGACACCGATATCTATATCGGCGATCACTGCATGTTTGGGCCGAATGTCACTGTCGCTACGGCGGGGCACCCCGTGGAGCCGAAGCTCCGCAGCCGCGGGATGCAGTTCAATGTTCCCGTTCACATCGGCAAAAATGTTTGGGTCGGCGCGGGCGCAGTGATCCTGCCCGGCGTGACGATCGGCGACAACAGCGTCATCGGCGCAGGCAGTGTGGTGACAAAGGACATCCCAGCGAACTGCGTGGCGGTTGGAAATCCCTGCCGCGTGCTGCGCGAGATCGGCGAGCACGACCGCATCTATTACTATAAGGATCGCAAGATCGATTTGGAGTGACCGCGTTTTTCACCGCAAGGGAGTCGTTACATGGAGCTTGCTGCATTTTTTCCGATGATCGGGGAACTGCCCGAAGCCGAACGCGCAAAGCTTGCCGACGCAGCGGTATACCACCGCGTACCGGCCGGGACGGTGCTGCATGACGGAGCCTCCGGCTGCACGGGGCTTCTGCTTGTAGCGTCGGGGCAGCTGCGCGCTTATATCTTCTCCCCGGAGGGACGCGAGATCACGCTGTATCGCCTGTTTGAGCGGGATGTGTGCCTGCTTTCCGCGTCATGTATGATCCAAAGCCTGCAATTTGATATTACAGTGGAGGCGGAAAAGGCGTCGGAGGTGTGGGTCATCCCTGCAAAAGTCTATCAAAGGGCTTCAGAAAGCTGCGCCGCGCTTGCCAATTACACCAATCAGATCATGGCGAGCCGCTTTTCCGAGGTCATGTGGCGGGTAGAACAGCTTTTGTGGAAGAGCATGGACAAACGCCTGGCGGGCTTTTTGCTGGAGGAAGCCGCGCTCGAAGGCAGCGGCACGCTGCATATCACACACGAGAAAATCGCCAACCATCTGGGGACCGCACGCGAGGTCGTGACGCGCGTTTTGCGGGATATGCAAAACGAGGGGCTGATCCGCCTGTCGCGCGGGGCAGTGGAACTCACAGATGAAAAGCGGCTGCGGAAGCTTAGCGCACAGTAGACAAAGCCAAAATAACGGCGCGGGAAGTCAAATGCTTCCCGCGCCGTTTCTATACGGTTTGACAAAACTGCTATTTACTTCTCCATACCGCAAAGCGTCGCTTCGACGGCGGCTTCGCGTTCGGTCACGGCAGCTGCATACTGCCGGTACCCGCCGGAAAGATTGAAGCAATCAAAGCCGTTTTGCGACAGGATGCGGCAGGCGACGTAGCTGCGCAGCCCGCTTTGGCAGTGGACATAGATCGGTTTTCCTTTGGGCAGTTCCGCAAGTCGGTCCCGCAGTGTGTCAAGCTCGATATTTCGGAAACCCTCGATATGCCCGCGGACATATTCGCCCGGTGTGCGCACATCCAAAAGCGTCACGCTGCCGTCACGCGGCAAGGCTTCGACCTCATCCCAGAAAAACTGTTGCAGCTTACCCGAAGCTATATTGTCCGCGATATAGCCGACTAAGTTTACAGGGTCTTTCGCCGAAGCATACGGCGGCGCATAAGCGAGATCCAAATCTTTAAGCTGCCGCACGGTCAGCCCCGCCTGCATGGCGGTCGCCAGCACGTCGATGCGCTTATCCACGCCGTCAAAGCCGACAATCTGCGCGCCAAGCAGACGGTAGGTCTCTTTTTCGAACAAAACTTTCATGCTCATGACCTTGCCGCCGGGATAATAGGACGCGTGGTTCATGGGTGCAAGGTAAATACGGTTATAGTTAATACCCGCCGCCTGTGCTGCGCGGGCATTGAGCCCCGTGGACGCGGCGGTCATATCAAAGACCTGTACCACGGACGAGCCGAACGAGCCGCGGTAGGCGCCGTCCCCGCCGCAGATGTTGTCCGCCGCAATACGCCCCTGCCGATTGGCAGGCCCGGCGAGAGGAATGCACGCCGCCTCGCCGGTCACACCGTTTTGCACCTGCACCGCGTCGCCGACGGCGTAAATATCCGGCTCGCTTGTGCGCATATGGTCATCTACAACGATGCTCCCCTTTTCGCCGAGCGCAAGTCCCGCTTCGGCGGCGAGCTTTGTATCCGGCTCAACGCCGACGGCGATCACCGCCATATCCGCTAAAAGCGGCGGCGCGTTATCCGACAGCACGCGAACGCCGTTTGCATCTGCGGACACATCCTGCACGGCATGCCCGAAGATCAGGCGCACGCCTGCGCGGCGCATATGCGCGTGCACAAACGCCGCCATGTCCGCGTCCAACGGCGTCAAAAGCTGATGCCCGCGCTGCACGAGCGTTACTTGAAGCCCTTGCCGCAACAAGTTCTCCGCAAGCTCCAGGCCGATATATCCGCCGCCCGCAATCACCACGGAACCCGGATCATTTTTTCGTACATACTCGTAGATACGCAGTGTATCCTCTACGGTGCGAAGCGTAAATACCCGCTCGGGCAACGGATCCGGGAGCCCCAGCCGGACGGGCCTCGCCCCGGGGGAAAGCACCAGCTTGTCGTAGGTTTCCGTAAACGTTTTTCCCGTTTCCAAGTTACGCACGGTCACAGACTTGCCCTTCGGGTCGATTGCCGTCACCTCGTGGTGCACACGCACATCCACATTGAAACGTGCCCGGAAGCTCTCCGGCGTTTGCAGCGTCAATTCCGCTTCATCCTCGATCACGCCGCCGACATAATAGGGCAGCCCGCAGTTCGCATACGAAACAAAGCCCGTGCGCTCAAACACAATGATCTGTGCCGCTTCATCCAAGCGCCGCAGCCGCGCGGCGGCGGTCGCGCCGCCTGCAACGCCGCCGACAATAACAACCTTCATACGTTCACCTCTCCGAATTTCCCGAAAGCCGGGCCCGGCGGAATAAACGTTTCGCTTATTCCATCATTTCCAAAATCTGCGCTTTGGGCAGCGCGCCCACCGATTGCCGGACGATCTTGCCGTCTTTCACGACCATCAGCGTCGGGATGCTCATGATACCGAATGCGGATGCAAGCTCGGCCTGCTCGTCGACATTGACCTTGCAGACCTTGATATCGGGCCTTTCTTCGGCGATCTCGTCCAGCACGGGCGCCACCATGCGGCAAGGGCCGCACCAAGACGCCCAGAAATCCAACAGCACGGGTTTTTCGCTGTGTAAAACCTCTGTTTCAAAATTCTCTGCTTCGATATGCAAAACTGACATTTTTGTTTCCTCCTGTACGGTAAAAGAATAGCAAAAGCAAAATTCCGCTTTCGATATTCACAGTGTACCGCAAAGCCGCCGAAATTTCCGTGACAAAATCACAGTTGTGCATATCGGATGAAAAATACAGGCACCCGCAGGGTATGCGGATGCCTGATGCACGGCGGAAAGCCCGCCTTATTCGCCTTTCATTTCCAAAAGCTTGACCTTGCCGTTGTAGGCGTCCTCGCTGACCTTGATCGAATCGAAGATCGCCGCACGGATATCGTCCTCGGTCGCGCCGAGCTCGATCGCGTCCTTCTGCTCGGTGAACAGGTTGACATCCATGATATAGGGCAGGTACAACGGATCCATACCGCTTTCGATGCCGCGTTCCTTGTAGTCCTTAACGACCTTGCCCATGCCCATCTTCATCATCCAGGGCGCAACGCCGATGACCTTTCTGCCCTTCATGCCGCGGGCTTCATAGACGATAGCAAGGAACTCCTGCCAGGTAAGATTGTACATACCGATCTTCCAAGCGCGGAAGCCGCCGACATGCTTTTCGGCAGCGCCTGCGATGACCTGACCGACCTGATGGACGGTGAGCATCGTCGTGCCGCCCTTCGGGTACAGGGTAAAGGGCCACTTATCCATAAAGGCGATCTGCTCGATGAGGATGACCCACACGGGACGTCTGCCGGGCTGTGTGCCGAATATGTAGGGAAGCTCCAAAACAGACACGTCAAAGTTCTCATCCGCAAAGCTCTCGCAGACCTTTTCCTGCTCGATACGGCTGCGGATATAGGGGTTCTTTTCGCAGATCGGCATATCCGGGCGCTCTTTGGCAAGCCAGCTGAAATACGAGCCGAGCACGACCGCGCGCTTGAGACCCATTTCCTTGCACAGCGGCAGGATGCGCTCTAAGGGCGCAATGTTGAACTTGTAATATGCGTCATACACGGGCGCGGGGAATTCCACACGCTCGTCCACGCCGGCGGCGAAAATGAAGGTGTCGCAGCCTTTCAGCATCTCCTTGATCTCGTCATCGGACTTTTTGTTGATGTCGCCGAAAATAATCTCCATCTCCTGCGGGATGGGCGCCCCTTCGGGCAGCGGCGGCAGAGCGACGCTCTTGACTTCATGCCCCTTTTCGATCAGGATCTTGGCAGCTTCGCAGCCCAAAAGCCCCGTGCCGCCGATCATAAAGACTTTCATACACATACCTCCGAATTTTGGCAGAAAAAACGGTACGGTAATGCCGAATCGCTTCTGCGGGATTGTGAATAGTATAGCACACCTTTATGGGAATTTCAACCGAAAATGTTACACTTTGTTCACAGTTTGTCAAATCGTCTGTCCGCCGCGCGAACAACGGCAGTGCCTGCGCGCGCCGCTTGACATTTTGCCGCAGGGCGGGTACTATGTAAACAGAACCCCTTTCGGAGATGAGCGTTTGAAGGTCAATTACCAAAAAGAAATGGAAGCGGTGATCGCGGCTCTGCCTGAAGAAGCACGGCCTTCGCTGCTGCTGCAATGCTGCTGCGCACCGTGCTCCAGTGCGGTGCTCGAAGTCTTATGCGCGCATTTTGACGTTTCCATATATTTTTACAACCCGAACATCCATCCGCGTGCGGAATACGAAAAACGCCTACTCCAATTCGACAAGCTGCTGCCCGCCGCGCCGTTTGCAAAAGGCGTGCGGCAGATCCGCGCCGACTACGACCCTGCCGAATTCTTTGACGCGGTCAAGGGCTTGGAAGCAGAGCCTGAGGGCGGCGCGCGCTGTGCGGAATGCTTTCGGCTGCGCCTGCGCGCCACTGCCGAAAAAGCGCGCGCGCTCGGATTTGACTTTTTTACGACGACGTTGACCGTAAGCCCCCACAAGGATGCGGCGATCCTCAACGAATTGGGGAAAGAGATCGGTGAAGCGGTCGGGGTGCGGTTTTTGCCCTCGGATTTCAAGAAAAAAGAGGGCTACAAGCGTTCCATCGCACTTTCCAAAGCCTACGATCTGTATCGGCAGACGGACTGCGGGTGCATTTTCTCGAAGCGGGAGGAGAGCGGGGATGAGAATTTTCCCGCATCCGCTGATATTGGGGCGTCGATCTAACCGTTACGTACCCAACCGCAAACGAATCCTGCATAAAATGATTTGCTTTTAAAAAAATCGTGCAAAAATTTGTTGACATTTGTTTCGTTCGGTGGTATTATATTCGGGCGGTTAAAAGCAATAGCTTGAACCCGCATTTGCGCTGCTAGCTCAGTTGGATAGAGTGTTTGGCTACGAAC
>ERZ1090861.146-NODE-146-length-46957-cov-11.066522_pt1 | contig 46957 bp, 43 predicted proteins | sample MGYA00478482_ERZ1090861 | MGnify/ENA primary metagenome ERZ1090861 (study PRJEB33644, sample SAMEA5815744) | chicken gut metagenome | biome: Chicken; feature: Gastrointestinal Tract; material: Caecum | place: Ireland | collected 2019-01-01 | study: A study of the... | reverse complement strand
GCCGTGTCTCAGTCCCAATGTGGCCGGTCACCCTCTCAGGTCGGCTACTGATCGTTGCCTTGGTGGGCCGTTACCTCACCAACTAGCTAATCAGACGCGGGTCCATCCCATACCACCGGAGTTTTTACCCCTGCACCATGCGGTGCTGTGGTCTTATGCGGTATTAGCAGTCATTTCTAACTGTTATCCCCCTGTATGGGGCAGGTTACCCACGCGTTACTCACCCGTCCGCCGCTCAGTCACAAAACTTATCCTTCCGAAGATCTCAAAGTAAAGTGCTTCGCTCGACTTGCATGTGTTAGGCACGCCGCCAGCGTTCATCCTGAGCCAGGATCAAACTCTCGTTAAAAGTGTTTGTTCTGTTCAAGAATCACTACTAGCAATTCTATCCCTTTACTGTGTTGGTTCATATGAACCGTTCTTAGAAATTTTCTCTTCAAAGAAATTTTCAAGGGTTGTTGTCTATTGTTCAGTTATCAAGGTTCCTGTCGTTCTTTTCTTGCGACAGCTTTGATATTTTATCAAACCTCTTTCGCTTTGTCAAGAACTTTTTTATTTTTCTTTGCTTTTCACTGCCTCTCACGAGTCAGCTTTAATATATTACCACTTTCTCCCGTCATATGTCAACTGTTTTTTACAGTTTTTTCAACTTTTTTCTCAATTTTCACCTGACGGCTATATATGGTGTTTTTATATGACGTTATCCACTGGTTAACCTCTTCTTTGTATGAAGACCGATCTGAAATCCAGCCAAGGACAGACGATCTTATTTGAAAAGAAAAAGAAAAAACTACTGGTTTATTCCAGCAGTTTCTGGATAACATCAAACGGAGAAGGAGGGATTTGAACCCTCGCGCCGCTACTAACGACCTACTCCCTTTCCAGGGGAGCCCCTTCGGCCAGCTTGGGTACTTCTCCATAAAGCGGAGAGGGTGGGATTCGAACCCACGCGCCCTTTCGGACAAACGGTTTTCAAGACCGCCTCGTTATGACCACTTCGATACCTCTCCACGTCTCGCTTTACAGCGAGTTAAATTGTAAAGCCGCTTTTTGCGACGGTGTTTATTCTATCATATACTTGAAAGATCTGTCAATAGATTTTTTATATTTTATTCCGCGGTTTGTGACAGTCTGCTTTAAGAATCCCTTCGCCGATTTCCAGATCTCCGGGTGTTGTTATTTTTATATTCTCATAGGAGCCCGGGAAAAGCTTCACCGGGGCATCCATCATCCGCTCCACAACCATGGCATCGTCCGTCACTCCCCGCTCTTCCTTCTGCATAAGTCTGGAATACGCCTCTTTTACCAGTGACATTTCAAACACCTGGGGCGTCTGTATCATCCACAGAGTATTTCTGTCCGGGGTTTCCTTTACAAATCCGTTTTCATCTGCGATTTTAATTGTATCTTTCACAGGCATAGCGGCCGCACAGGCTTTGTACTGCAATACGCATTCATATGCTCTTCCGATCATATCTTCATCGACAAACGGTCTTGCCCCATCATGGATGAAGACATACCCTTCGTGTTCTGCCGCCTGAAGCCCGTTCCAGACAGAATGGTACCGTTCCGCTCCACCTGCCGTAATTCTGCTGACTTTAGTAATGCCATAAGGATTCAGGATCCGCTCCCGGCAGTACTCTTCTTCCCCGGCTCCGGCAACAAGGATAATCTCATCAATATAGTCTGACTCCTGAAATGCCTTCAGGGAATAATACAGCACCGGTTTTCCTCCCATAAGAAGGTACTGTTTGTGCACTTCGGATCCCATGCGCTTCCCGCTTCCTCCGGCCAGCACGATGGCCGTACAATATTCTTTGCCCACTGTCTTACCTCTCTCCCAGTTTCAGATTCGGCACCGCATTCAGATCCCAGCCGTGGCGTGTCCCTGCAAGGAACTCATAATAACCTGCCGCCCCTATCATAGCTGCATTATCGGTACAGTAAATCGGTGAAGGATGGAAGAATCTGATCTGCCTCTCTTCACACGCCTGTTTCATCGCCGCACGCAGCGCCGTATTGGAAGCCACTCCTCCGGCGATGGCGAATTTATATATGCCGAAATTTTCTGCCGCTTTCATCGAATTTTCCACCAGGACTTCTACAACCGCTTTCTGAAATGACGCAGCGAGATCGGCGGGATCGTAGCTTTCCCCTTTCATTTTGCAGCCGTTAATATAGTTAAGGACTGCTGATTTGAGTCCGCTGAAACTGAAGTCATACTCCGCCCCTTCAATATGTGCTTTCGGAAATGATATTGCATCCGGGTTTCCCTCTTTGGCAATCCGGTCTATCTTCGGTCCGCCGGGATATCCCAGGCCGATTGCTCTTGCCACTTTGTCATATGCCTCTCCTGCAGCGTCGTCCCTGGTTCTTCCCAGAATCTCATATTTTCCGTAATCTCTTACAAGAACAAGGTGAGTATGTCCGCCTGATGCAACCAGGCATAAAAAGGGCGGTTCCAGATCGGGATGCTCAATATAGTTCGCCGAAATATGCCCTTCAATATGATGCACTCCTACAAGAGGAAGCTTCCTGGCATATGCGATGGCTTTCGCCTCGGCCACACCTACCAGAAGCGCGCCCACGAGTCCCGGGCCGTATGTCACCGCAACGGCATCAATATCATCCAGTGTGACATCTGCTTCTTTCAGCGCTTCCTCTATTACCTGATTGATCTTTTCTATATGTTTTCTGGATGCAATCTCCGGCACTACACCGCCATACAGTTTATGAAGGTCGATCTGGGATGAAATAATATTGGACAGCACTTCTCTGCCGTTGTGTACGACTGCCGCCGCGGTTTCATCACAGGAAGACTCGATTGCTAGCATATTGATATCTCTGATTTCTTTCATCTTGTTTCCTCACCGTCCTCAAACATCAGCTCCGTTGTCATTCCGTCCTTGCCCGCCTTTGACGCAGGGAAAATTCTGCGCACCTCGTCCATGTACTGTTCCGGCCGGGTCAGAGACGGGCTGTAGTGTGTCAGCCACATTTCCCCCACATGGGCGTCTCTTGCCAGAGCTGCCGCCTCATAAAATGTCATGTGCTTATACTCTACCGCCTTCGCAGCCTTCTCCCTCTCTCCATACATGCCTTCGCAGATAAAGAGGTCTGACTTTTCCGCATTGATCCGGATAGAGTCTGTTGGCCTGGTATCGGTAGTATAGGTCAGCTTGATTCCTTTTCGTGCAGGACCCAGAACCATATCCGGCGTAAATATTTTTCCGTCCGCTTCAATGGTCTCTCCGGCCTGCAGTCTGCTCCAGTAGGAAAGAGGAATTTCCTGTGCTTTTGCCCTTGCAGCATCGAATTTCCCCGCCCGGTCGATTTCCATTGTATATCCATAACAAAGCACGTTGTGATTGACACGGAATGCTTTCAAGCGGTAGCCGTTGAGCTCAAATGTCTGCTCCACGCCCTGAATTTCTCTGTATATAACCGGAAACGGAAGCTCCGGCGCAATTACACGCAGGCTGCTCACCACCCGTTCCAGGCCTTTCGGCCCGATCATGGTCAGCGGCTCCTTCCGGTCTGCATTTCCCATGGTGAGAAGGAGACCGGGAAGGCCGCTGATATGGTCGCCATGATAATGGGTAAAGCAGATTACATCAATAGGCTTAAAGCTCCACCCCTTTTCTTTCATCGCAATCTGGGTACCTTCACCGCAGTCAATCAGCAGACTGCTGCCGTTAAAACGGGTCAGCAGCGCCGTCAGATAGCGATAAGGCAGAGGCATCATACCACCACACCCCAGCAAACATACATCTAACATACTATCCCTCTGTTCTATTCTTCAATTGTGGCAGGAATCTGAAAAGAGGCCAGCAGCTCATCATAACAGGATTCACACAGGTCGAAACTGTGCCTCTCTCCATCTTTTTCTGAAAAATATCCCCATGTGTAGTCTATACTGAATACCCCTTCCCTGGGGGATCCGTCAACTGCCGGAATTTCCCTTCCACATTTATTACAAATAATTTTTTTAATTTCTTTCGTTTCTTTTATCTGATACTGGCGCATACCATTTCCTCCTATGTCCAGCGGTGTTTCCGCCGTTTTTCTACGTCCACACTATAGCATGAACACAGGACAATTCCCAGTGGGAACTTCTGCCGGAACTGCGGAACAGTTTCCAGAAAAGGAAATGCTCCTTCTATAGGGTAACCCCTTCCGGGTTTTCACTCTTCTTTTCTATCGGACGACTCATCAGAATGGCGTCTTCCTCAGGATTTTCGTAAAACTTCTGCCGGATTCCATCCTCTTTGAAGCCCGCCGCCTCGTACAACGCCCTGGCCGCTTTATTGCTCACTCTTACGTCAAGAAGAATCCGGTCAATTCCCTGTTCTGCGCATTCTTTTTCCAGTTCCGCAAGAAGAACTTTTGCCACTCCCTGTCTCTGCAGTTCTTTTACCACGCCGATTCTGGCAATTTCCGCTTCTCCCGCCGCTGTATATGCCAGCAGATATCCGGCTGTACGCCCGGCTTTTTCTGCAATAAGACATATAGTTCCCGGCTGCTGCCATGTCTCCAGCACAGACTTCTCACTCCACGCATCCGGGAAAAGCTGATGTTCCATCTCCGCTGTAACAGCCGCATCTTCCATAGCCATCTTCCGCGCTTCCGGCACAGCGTTCTTCTCCTGCTCTGCTCTCTCCCGCTCTGCCTGAGACACCCGCAGATACTCCGGTTTATGCTCCGCCGCCGTCTCGTAATTTCCTTTCTTATAATACCGGATTCCCAGCGCGCCTACCACAGCTGCTCTCTGCCGGTTCATATAGGACGGCGCAAAAGAGCAGGGAACTTTCAGATTCTGAACCAGGATATCCCGGTACACCGGCACACCATCTCCGAGAAATACAACCGGACGCCCGTAATTATTCAGCCGCCGGATCAGATCACTTACCGGCGCCGCCATCTGCATCTTCAGGACCCGGAAGGCATATTCTCTTACATAATTTTCTTCTGTCTCCGAGTCTTTCGCCGAAAAAGTATATAGTCCGGTATATACCTGATTTCTCCGTGCGTCCATAATCGGGCAGATAATGTCCTGGCATCCGTACACACTATAAGCCAGCGCATCAACCGTCGGCACGTGAACCAGCGGCTTATTCAGCGCAAAGCCCAGGCCCTTCGCCGTTGCCGAACCAATCCGCAGTCCTGTGAAAGATCCCGGACCGCCCGATACCGCTATGGCATCAACTGAAGCAATATCCATTTCAACCATTTCCATCATCTCGCTTATCATAGGAAGAAGCGTCTGGGAATGAGTCTTTTTATAATCCACCGTATACTCCGCAATTGTCCGGTCATCCTCCACCAGCGCCACGGTGGCCGTCAGCCCGGAACTGTCTATCGCTAATATCTTCATACTGTTTCCTTTCTGCAGGCTGCTGCATCTCTCCTGCATCTGCGCTCTGCGCGCAAAGGCGCTGCCGCAGAAACAGACGGGATCTCCTCCATCTCTGCGGCAGCACCGCTGCTTTATCTTCCCAGTTCTCTGATTGTGATTTTTCTGTAATCAAAGCCCTGTTCCAGATCCTTTTCTATCCGGACCTCTGTCCGCTTTTCCGGGAGAATCTCTTCAATCAGATCTGCCCACTCAATCAGGGACACCCCGTCCCCCATAATATAATCATCAAATCCCACTTCATCCATCTCTTCCACATCCCCGATCCGGTAGACGTCAAAATGGTAAAACGGGAGCCGTCCTTCTTCATACACCTGGACAATTGTAAATGTAGGGCTGCTGACCGGTTCCGTAATTTCCAGTCCTCTGGCAAGCCCCTGGGTGAACACAGTCTTGCCCACGCCAAGATCTCCCATCAGGGTAACTACCTGTCCGGGAACAGCCTTTTCACCCAGCTTTCTCCCTGCCTCAAAGGTTTCCTCCGGACTTCTCGTCTCTATAACCATACAGGTTCCTCTTTTCCGGATTAGTGGTGGAACAGGCGTATTCCTGTAAACGCCATTACCATGCCGTACTTATCGCAGGTCTGGATTACATTGTCATCTCTCACAGATCCGCCGGGCTGGGCAATGTATTTCACACCACTCTTATGGGCACGCTCAATATTGTCTCCGAACGGGAAAAATGCGTCTGAACCGAGAGCAACATCTGTAAGCTTATCCAGCCATGCCCTTTTCTCCTCACGGGTAAATACTTCCGGTTTCTCTGTGAAAATGTTTTCCCACGCTCCGTCTGCGAGCACATCCATATATTCTTCGCCAATGTACAGATCAATAGCATTATCCCTGTCCGCGCGCTTGATACCGTCTTTAAACGGCAGTTCCATTACCTTCGGACACTGTCTCAGCCACCAGTTATCCGCCTTCTGTCCCGCCAGACGTGTACAGTGGATGCGGGACTGCTGCCCTGCGCCAATACCGATTGCCTGTCCGTCTTTTACATAGCAGACGGAATTGGACTGCGTATATTTCAGAGTGATCATGGCAACCGCCAGATCCATCTTCGCCTCGTCAGTCATATCTTTATTCTCAGTCACAATATCTGAGAAGAAATCTTTGCCAATATTGAGTTCGTTTCTTCCCTGCTCAAAAGTAATGCCGAACACTTCCTTATGCTCCAGAGCCGCCGGCTCATATCCCGGATCAATCTGGATAACATTATAATTGCCTTTTTTCTTCTGTTTCAGGAGTTCCAGCGCTTCCGGCTCGTATCCCGGAGCGATCACGCCATCGGATACCTCTCTTTTGATCAGACGGGCCGTGTCCACGTCACACACATCGGACAGTGCGATAAAATCGCCGAAGGAAGACATTCTGTCTGCGCCTCTGGCTCTTGCATAAGCGCTTGCGAGAGGAGAAAGGTCTCCCAGATCATCCACCCAGTAAATCTTCGCAAGTGTATCAGTAAGGGGAAGACCTACGGCAGCTCCTGCCGGCGATACATGCTTGAATGATGTGGCTGCCGGAAGCCCGGTCGCTTTTTTCAGCTCTGATACCAGCTGCCAGCCATTAAATGCGTCCAGGAAATTGATATATCCCGGCCGGCCGCAGAGCACCTGAATAGGCAGGTCACTCCCATCGCTCATGTAGATTTTTGACGGTTTCTGATTTGGGTTACATCCGTATTTCAGTTCTAATTCTTTCATCTTTACCTCCTGTGCCGCGCTTATAAAGCGGTATAATCAATGATTTTTGTTAACAATTTTTGTCTCGTATTTTCCTGTCTCGATATCAATATAGCGAACGAAAAGGGATACTTTGTTATCTTCGTTCAGGCTGTTCCACAGAAGCTCTGTAAAGCTGTCCATATCATCCGGAATACCAATCCGTTTCGGTTCTCCCTCAAAGCTGGGGAGCGGATCGCCGTCACACATATAAGTATGAATAAAACGTCCCTCACCGGCAGAAGGATTTTCGTAGGCAAATGTATATCTGCCGCATCCTTCCGGTCTGCCATTGTCACTTTTCAGAATTGACATGGCGAAATTATAGATACCATTTTCGATATGCATGATACCCGAAATACGCGGAGTATAATTGGGGCCGTCCGGCTCGAACTCCCGGCTGCGCAGAGACTGCTCAAATGTAAGCTGTTTATCCATTCCCTCATAAATCGTATCGGTCTGATCTCCGTTTGTCACAATGGTTTTATTGCCCAGCACCCGCACCGGCGCATAGATAATCAGACTGGGATCTGTCAGTTTTGTCGGATCAAAAGCCTGTGTACGGATTCCCTCTCCGTCCTCCACGAAAATACGGTTGCGGCTGTTCTCACTGCGGCCCATAATAAAATAGGCAGTAACAGCTTTCTTCCCATCCGGCGTTCTGCCGATAATGATTCCTCTTCCGGGGTAGGAATTATTCCTTAATTCTTCTTCAATAGACAGCTTTTTCATTTTACTGTGTCTCCTTTCCGTTTTTTTCATCTTCTTCCGTTTCACACCGCTTTTTCTTTCCGCCGCCGGAGTCTTCATCCTCTTCTTCCGGCTGCTGCTCGATCTGCAGCTCCACTCTGGTAATACGGTTATCTTTCACTTCCATTACGTTAAATACAAGGTTGTCCTCCCGGATCACATCCCGGTCTTCCTTTGCCGGAATATGTCCCAGCTGTTCGATCAGGTAGCCGGAAAGCGTATCATAATTTTCTGTTTCCAGCTTCAGCCCCAGCTCTTCATTCAGATCCTCAATCAGAATTCCTCCGTCCAGAACATATTCATTTTCACTGACTGCCTCGATCTCAGGAACGACTTCCTCATATTCTTCATTTATATCACCCATGATCTCCTCAACAAGGTCTTCGATTGTCACAATTCCGGAAAAGCCGCCGTACTCATCTACCAGTATGGCCATGTGATGCCGCTCCGCCTGCATGGTGCGGAACAGTTCATCCGCCTCTTTCGTCTCAGGCACAAAAAACGGTTTGTGAAGCATTTCCCGTATGTTTATCTTGTCAAGGCCGGATCTTCTCAGTTCAATCATCACGTCCTTTACGTGAAGCACGCCGATAATATTGTCAATACTCTCTTCGTAGACCGGAATCCTGTTATGTCTTGTCTCAAGAATCTCGTCGATCAGTTCGTCAAACGGTTCTTCGATATCTATCGTTACCACATCACGTCTGGGCACCATAATTTCTCTGGCTGTCCGATCGTCAAAGGCAAACACCGAGTCGATCATTTCACGTTCCTCATCATCAAAGGTGCCGCTTTCATTTCCCATTTTCAGAAGAGCCTTAATCTCCTCCTCTGTCACCGCTTCTTCCTGATCCTCCGTCTTCATTCCCAGAAGTCTGAGCACCAGTTTCGTAGATACGGAAAGCAGTTTGATAAATGGTGAAAGTATAATGGAAACATAGTGAATCGGCATTACTGTCAGCATACAGAACGACTCTGCCTTCTGAAGAGCGATTCTCTTCGGCACAAGCTCACCAAATACCAGATTGAAAAACATCAGGATAAGTGTTACTCCATTGTGAGCGATCTGCTGGCTGTAAGGAATATCAAATCCTCTCAGCCACTGTGCCAGCGCCGGCGATATACCTGCTGCCGCAGATGCAGATGAATAGAAACCTGCAAATGTAATGGCCACCTGAATTGTAGAAAGAAACTTTGTAGAATCATCAAAAAGTTTCTCGATCACCTTTGCCTTTCTGTTGCCTTCCTGGGCAAGACTTCGGATCCGGTTTTTATTCACCGATACGACAGCCATCTCCGCCCCGGCAAAAAAAGCATTCATGAGAGTAAAAAACAATAAAAGCAACAAGTCAAATAAAATTGAGTTCCCCGCAGGGTCTGCGTCCATAAAAAATAACTCCTCCTAAATAAAATATTCAGGAGAAGTATATCATGCACTTAGTTTTTTCGCAATACATGTTCCTCAATAAACTGCGTCATCTGTCCCGCAGGAATTCCAAGCGCAAAAGAAAATTCACTGTACAGAGCATGTTCAAGAAGCATCTGATATTTCCGGTCAACACTGGTAATACTGCCCCTGCGCTTGGTTCTGTTATATGTTGTTTTAAGCACCTTTACCCAGTTTTCCGGACAGTAGTCAGCAATACAGTCTCTATACTCCTGTTCCCTGAATTTTTCATTTTTTACCTTGAGCACTTCAATGTCTGCTATCCGGTCAATCAGATTTAACGCTTCCTCTCTGCTGACAGGCTTTCTGATATTTGATTCATCATCTGTAGGCACATATGCGCGGTCTCTCTCATCTTCCACCGACTGAAGCGTATAATATTTTTTCTGCCTGTCAGCGAAAGAAAAATCAAGAGTACCAATGTCTTCCACTTTGTACAGCCCTCTGCATTTGTAAACAACCGCATCTCCTCTATTGAGCATCCAATTCCTCCTTTTCCTTACCAAGAACACTCTTCCCACTTCACTGCTGATAGTATAAGTATAGCCAAAGAAAGACCGGTACAACGCTGTAACGGCCTTTTTCTGCGGTCTCACTGAAAATATTTTAACACAATTCGGGCTTTAAAGTAAGATATTTTGACAATTTTCGCATATTTTTGTAAACATCTGCCAATTGACATCTATATTTTTTTGTATACTTTTGCATATAAAAGCCACCCCGCAGGACTGGCCTGAATCAATCAAGAGTCGAGCTTCTGCACACACATTCTTCCGGTTTAAACACACTGTCTGCTGCTTTATCCGCCTCTCCGCCCTCCGGCTCCGCCGCTTTCTGCGGACGGAACTCTATATGTCCGTTCGCGGCGTCCATGCCGTCTACTATGGCCAGTGACTCCAGCTGAAATCCCAGATTTCTTATCATTCTCCCTCCTGACTGGAACCCTTTTTCTATGGCAATTCCGATTCCTTCAACTGTCGCTCCCGCAGACTGCACGATTTGAATCAGCCCCTGAAGCGCACATCCGTTGGCCAGGAAGTCATCAATAATCAGAACATGATCCTCTGGAGTCAGAAACTTCTTCGCTACTATTACATGGTTAATACATTTGTGCGTAAAAGATTCCACTTCCGCCACATATACTTCCCCGTCCAGATTAATGCTCTGGGACTTCTTCGCAAACACAACCGGTACATTGAAATGCTGGGCCGCAATACAGGCAATTCCGATCCCCGATGCTTCAATTGTAAGAATCTTATTAATGGGCTTCCCTTCAAATCTCCGTTTAAATTCCGCCCCCATCTCATTCAGCAGCCCGATATCCATCTGATGGTTTAGAAAGCTGTCCACCTTAAGCACATTTCCTTCTTTTACAACTCCATCTCTCACAATTCGTTCTTCCAGAAAATTCATCTTTCTCCTTCTTCCCGCAGATAAAGAATCTTCTTCATCCGCATTTTATCCTTTCCAACAGATTATAACTTCCGTCTTTTCCTGTAAATCACCTGTACTGCCGCATCCTGCTTTTCAGCAGTTTTCATATCTACTGTTCTTTCTCCTTCTGCGCGTCCTCCTCCGGCTCAAATACAGTGAACACTCTTCTTAACAGATAAGAATTGACCCATGCAATCAGCGATACTCCGAACAGAAACCACAGCGGCACTGCCAGCATCAGCGTCATTGTATTCCATAGCGATGCAATTACGGCCACTACTACAACAGCCACCATCAGAACCGTATACGGAAGTTTTGCAATTGTAAGAATCAGTGCGTTTTTTAATGTGGCAGATATCTTATTCTCATACCGCGCTGTCAGCGGGAACACATATATCGTAACGGACAAAAGCAGAAATCCGACGATCATAAAAATAATTCGAAGCACATCTCCGACTCCTGCTCCCATCATTCCTGCAATTCTGAAATCAAGCCAGCAGAGCACACTGAAAACCGCAATAATCAGCCAAATCACCGTACTCTGTTTAAAATTCTCTTTAAAGGCTTTAAAAAAGCCTCTGAAAATATATCCTTCCTCATTCCGGACAATCTTCAGCATAACCGTGTACAAAGCCGTTGTTGACGCCCCGATTGTCACAATGGGAATCGAGCAGATCACCCACAGCACATTCAGAAACACCATATCGCAGATCTTACTCAAAGCCCGCATGACAACATTGTCCATCAAATTAAATCTCATAGTAATCCTCTCGCTCTTATCTGATACATATTTGTTCCAGTATAGCACAGATAAACAATGAAATGAAGCACAAGTTCGGATTTGTCAAAATGAACTTTCACAAGGAAATATCCGAAAATATCCAAAACTTCCTGAATTGAACAGGACGGAGATGCGGGATGTAAGATCCTTGTTCCACTCCGGGATCTGAGAAAAATAAAGGATTTGAAATCTGATTAAAAGCAAGGCCCGAGATGAAAACTCACTCTGTTCGAACAGCTTCATCTCAGGCCTTAACATCAGACTTCAAATCCTTTGTTTTTCTGACAGATTCCTCCGAGTCACAAGGAACTCACATCCCGCATCTCCTGTGTGTTCTATCCGTGAGAAGTCCTCGAATATTTTCAGCTTTTCTAATAATGAAAGTTACTTTCACAAATCCTCATAAAACAAAATCAAAACGGAACTTTCCCGAATTCAGGGCACAAAAAAAGCGGGTGATGGGAATCGAACCCACGTATCCAGCTTGGAAGGCTGGTGTTCTACCATTGAACTACACCCGCATCATCTCCGACACAAGTGATATAATACCACAGCTGCGTTCATATTGCAAGCTTTTTTTACTATAGTTTTTACTGGTTTTTTCACTTTTGCTTGTCAAACGCCTGCATTCCGAATATGATAGATAAGAATAATCCGGCAGATTATCGAAAACCGGCCGAAAGGAGGCAAAGTACCATGAATTTTTCTCAGCTTGCAAAGCTTCAGACACTGAAAAAACATCTGGATATATTTCAGAAAAACCATCCGAAATTTCAGCATTTTTTAAATGCCGTCTCCAGAGACGCGCTTCGGGAAGGCTCTGTTATAGAAATCAAGGTCACATCCCCGGAGAAGAAAACATATATTACCAATCTTAAACTCAAAAAAGATGATCTGGATTTCCTGCAGGCTCTGCAGCAGCTCAGGCGCTGAACCGCCGCCCTTCTGCGGTTCGATGCGGACAGAGAACGATTTTTAAAAGAGATTTCATTTATATTTTTTCGTTTTGTTGTTTTAACAACATATTATCTCTGTCCGGCATTTTATAATAACTGATGAAAATCAAAGAAAAAAGCGAGGAGAATATCAGATGATCAGAAAAATAATTCAGATTGACGAACACCGGTGCAACGGCTGCGGGCTCTGTGCTTCGGCCTGCCACGAAGGGGCTATAGGAATGGTAGATGGAAAAGCCCGGCTCTTAAGAGACGACTATTGCGACGGTCTCGGCGACTGCCTGCCCGCCTGCCCGGTAAACGCAATCTCTTTTATAGAAAGAGAAGCCGCAGCCTACGATGCGGAAGCCGTAGAAAAAAACAAAAGGGAAAAAATGCAGAATAATAAAGCTCCGGCTCACGCCTGTCCCGGAAGCCTGTTCAAAGCACTTGACCATCCGGATCCGGCAAACACATCTGCTCCTTCAGAAGCTCCGTCGTCTGTGCGTTCCATGCTGGGCCAGTGGCCGGCTCAGATCAGGCTCATACCGGCCGGGGCGCCCTGTTTTGAAAATGCATCTCTGCTTATTGCCGCAGACTGCACAGCATATGCATATGCCCGCTTTCACGAAAAATTTATGCGTGGAAAGGTCACCCTGATCGGTTGTCCGAAACTGGACGACACCGACTACTCCGAAAAACTGACGTCAATTATAAAAGAAAATTCCATCCGGGATGTAACTGTGGTACGGATGGAAGTTCCCTGCTGCGGTGGACTGGAAAGCGCCGTAAGAAAATCGATTCAGGACTGCGGGAAGTGCATTCCCTGCCAGGTGACGACCATCTCAATTGACGGGAAAATACTGTAATTATACAAAACAACTGACAGCTTCACTCAAAAGAGATTTTCCTGCTGGTGAAGCTGTCAGCCTTTTTGTACGTTTATACAGCTTTCTTCTTTTTATTTTTATTGTCTGTCCCGAACAGAAATGTTGTTTTGTTCTCAGACCTTATTTTTTCCTGTGTAAAGTATCTTGCGTTGTGCAGCGTATCTGCCAACATCATCCGCCAGGCTCTTACTTTTGAGGACAGCCTGGGTTTTCTGAGTTCGTCTTCCATGCTGTGCTCATTTGTATAAATCTGATACTGAGTTACTACCCAGCAGATGAGAAGAAAGGTAAACGCCATCAAAAATGTTACAATAAAAACCTTTGTCATAAGACCCTCTCCTCTCTGTTCTATTATAACTAAATTTTAGAACTTTTTGAGGGAATAGTCAATATTTTCAGTTTTTTTATTTTATTTATATCTGTTTTCAAATATTTTTTGCAGTCTCAAAGCATAAACTGTTTTTCCGCAGCAATATCAGCCGGTATATACAGCCCCTTCTGCCTCATTGACTCACCGAATTCCTTTATTCATTTACTTTTTTTATCCACGCCGGCTTTTTTACATATATCCGCAAGGCAGCATCTGTCGCAGTGAGGCTTTGTTCTCGCCGTACAGACATCCCGTCCGTGATACACAAGCCGGTGACAGAAATCGCTTCCTTCTTCCGGAGGAATGATCTTCCACAGCGCCATTTCTACTTTCTTCGGCTCTTTGATTCCATCCACAAGCCCCATCCGGTTGACAAGGCGTATGCAGTGAGTATCTGTAACAATGGCCGGTTTTCCGAAGACATCGCCCATAATCAGATTGGCGCTTTTCCTTCCTACTCCGGGCAGTTTAAGCAGCGCGTCAAAATCATCCGGTACATTTCCGCCGTATTCGTCCCGCAGTATTTTCATACAGGCGCTGATATCTCTGGCTTTACTGGCTCCAAGACCGCATGGCCTGACTATATCTTCTATATCTTTGACGCCCGCACCGGCAAGCGCATCCACATCGGGATATTTTTCATACAGTCCTTCTACGACTACATTCACTCTGGCATCTGTACACTGAGCCGCCAGTCTGACGCTGACAAGCAGCTTCCATGCCTGATCATAATCAAGGGTGCACCCTGCATCCGGATATTCTTTTTTCAGGCGCTCGATAATTTCCAGCGCGCGCTGTTTCTTCGTCATGTATTTTTCTCCTTCTGTCTTTACTGTTTTCCATTTATTATCTTCTTCAGTTCATCCAGCGTCTCCTTAAATTTTCCGGAAACCGCAGTAGGATTTCTCCTAAGCATCTGTACGATATGCAGATAGCTCCTGTCTGAGCGTTCATTCATTTTCTGGAACTCACGGGAAACATTTTCTTTGATTTCCGAAAGCTCCTGTTTCCATTTTTCAGCAGCTCCGCCATTCAGCTTTAAAGGAAGATTTTCCTTTACTGCCGCCTCGACTTTTGAAGACAGTTCTTCCAGCAGCTGCGCACGCGCGCGGCGGACGGCACGGATCTTCTCCAGGTATGCAGCTCTGCCGGACGGTTTCCGGTCCGTCCTTTTTTCCGTACGGACTTTGTTCAGCACCGCCATTCCGTCCGTAACCTGATGAAGTTTATCCTGCAGCCGCCGGAGCTGCTCTCTGGTTTTTTCCGCCTGGGCAAGGAGCTGCTTCATATCCAGAGCTTCTCTGAAGGAGAAAATAAAATCTGCTGCCGCACCCGCCGTCAATACTCCCGCGGTTCCTGCAGCCATATGATCGGGCAGCATAAGAACTGCCGATTCAACCGGAGGGTGGACGACAAATACCATAAGTACGGAAAAACATCCCCAGCACAAAGATGCGGCAGGGCAGATATAGCCTTTCAGATTCAGCTTCTGTTTGCTGTAATCCCAATATTTTACATGAAAAATACTCTCCATCACAACTCCGGTAATAAACTCCAGAGCCGTAGCTCCTGTCATGCCGAGAGCGAAAACAAGGATAATATGATCTCTTACTCCCATGGTACAGAGCAGAACCATAACCGCTCCCGAACCATAAAGAGGAAGAAACGGGCCATGCATAAATCCCCGGTTTACAAGACGCCGTTCTTTCACTGAGACATAACAGCTCTCCCACACCCAGCCCATAAAACTATATAAGAAGAAAAACAATATCCACCGTGAAACAAAATATAGATGCATCCTCTGTCATATCCTCCTGTCAGATACCCCGCCATTCATATCCTCCTGCGAAATTCTGCAATACCGGATATTCTTCTGTCCACAGCAGGCTATTTTTCTTTATTTCTTCTTTCAATGTCCATAATCAGATCCACTCTCCGCTGATGCCGTCCACCTTCGAACTCCGTATTAAGCCATGTATCGACAATCATTTTAGCCAGCTCCGCACCCACCACTCTGGCGCCGAAAGCCAGCACGTTACAGTCATTATGGGCTCTGGACATCTTTGCCGTAAACGGCTCACTGCATACAACAGCCCGGATTCCCTCGACTTTATTTGCCGCGAGAGAAATGCCCAGTCCTGTGCCGCAGATCAGAATCCCTTTCTCCACTTCGCCTGCCGCCACAGCCCGGGCTACCTTTTCTCCGTATATGGGATAATCGCAGCTTTCCGGTGAATTTGTCCCGTAATCCACCACCTCATGTCCTTTTTCTTTCAGGAAATCAATAATTTCCGCTTTCAGCTCCAGAGCTGAATGATCGTTCCCTATGCCGATCTTCATATTTCACAACCTCCGATCCCGGTCAGGCTCTGCCGCTTTCCACTAATGCATAACCCAGGCACAGAGCCGTCCGGCCTTATTTTTTCCGTCGCTTCTGCTGAAAATCAAAAGCGGCCTCTCTGTGAAATATCATAACAAATTCCCCATACAAACGCAATAAAAACGACATATTGAACAAAAAAACAGGCTTCGACCAGAAAAAGGCGCCGTTTTCCACGACGCCTCTTCTACTGTATCCGCGCTGCTTCTACTGCTTCTCCAGCAGTTCTTTTATCATCTTTGTCACAGATGCCGGATCTGCCTTCCCTTTCATGGCCCGCATGGACTGTCCCATGAGCGCGCCGAAGGCTTTCTGCTTTCCCCCCTTATAATCAGCCACGGCCTGCGGATTGTCAGCAAGCACTTTCTCAACTGCCGCTCTTAAGGCGCCTTCATCATTTACGGTCTTAAGGCCCTGTTCTTCCACATATTTTTCCGGATCCACATTATCTGTAAAGATCTTCTCGAATACTTTTTTCGCCACAGAGCTGCTGATCGTTCCCGTATCTGCCAGATCAATCAGCTTTGCCAGATTTTCCGGAGAAAATGCCAGATGCTCCGCCTCCATTCCCCTCTCCTTCATCAGGCGGAACATTTCTCCCATAATCCAGTTGGATACCTTCTTCGGTTTGCCGCAAAGTTCCACGGTCTTTTCGAAAAGATCCGCAACTTTCTTGGATTCGGTAATCAGCTCCGCATCATACCGGGGAATGTCAAACTCCCTGCTGTATCTTTCCAGCTTTTCCGGGCGCAGTTCCGGCTGCCGTGCCTTCACTTCACGAATCCATTCATCGGAAATTACGACAGGCACCAGATCCGGTTCCGGAAAATAACGGTAATCCTGGGCGTCTTCCTTGGAGCGCATCGCATAAGAGCTTTCTTTATTATCATCCCAGCGCCTGGTCTCCTGCACGACTTCTTTTCCTGCTTCCAGAAGTTCAATCTGACGGGCCCTTTCTCCTTCAATGGCATGTGCAATGGCTTTAAATGAATTCAGGTTTTTCATTTCGGTTCTTATACCCAGTTCCTCTGTGCCTGCTCTGCGCACCGAAAGGTTTACATCCGCCCTCATGGAACCTTCCTGCAGCTTGCAGTCCGATACACCCAGGTACTGAGCAGTCATCCGCAGTTTTTCCAGGTATGCGATTACTTCGTCAGAGGAACGCATATCCGGCTCTGACACAATCTCAACCAGGGGCACGCCGCTGCGGTTATAATCTACAAGGGAGGTGTCATCCCACTCGTCATGGACCAGTTTTCCGGCGTCCTCTTCCATATGCATTTCATGAATCCGCACATTCTTCTTCCCTGCCGCCGTCTCAATTTCTACGAAACCGTCTCTTGCGATGGGGAGATAGAGCTGCGAGATCTGATAGTTCTGGGGATTATCCGGATAGAAATAGTTCTTCCGGTCAAACTTGCACACCTGTGTTATTCTGCAGTTTGTGGCAAGTCCCAGCGCCATGGCATATTCCACCACTTTTTTATTCAGCACCGGAAGGGAGCCCGGCATACCCGTACACACCGGACAGGTGTGGGTATTCGGCGCGCTTCCGAATTCTGTACTGCAGCCGCAGAAGATTTTTGTCTTTGTCGCCAGCTCGATATGAACTTCAAGTCCGATCACGGTCTCATACTGTGCCATGATCAGCCCACCTCCTTTCCGGTCTCCATGGCCGCTCTGATATCTGCCATCTTTTCATACTGTTTGCCTGTCGCGCACTCATAAGTGTATGCTGCGCGGATCAGGGTTTTCTCATCAAATGCATTTCCGATCAGCTGCATGCCAATGGGCAGTCCTTCTTTATCTTTCCCGACAGGTATGGTCATGCCCGGCAGTCCGGCAAGATTTACGGAAATGGTGTAAATATCTCCCAGGTACATTTTCAGCGGATCGCTCAGACTCTCTCCCAGCTTCGGTGCTGTGGTGGGAGCCGCCGGTCCGAGAATCAGATCGTATTTCTCAAAAGCCTTGTCAAACTCCTTTTTTATCAGGGCTTTTGTCCGGAGCGCTTTCAGATAATATGCATCATAATATCCGGAACTCAGGACAAAGGAGCCCAGCATAATCCGCCGTTTCACCTCCGGACCGAACCCTTCTGACCGGGTCTTTTTATACATGTTGTGCAGCCCTTCATAGTTTTCTGTCCGGTATCCGTATTTTACGCCGTCAAACCGTTCCAGGTTGGAACTCGCCTCCGCTGAGGCAATGGTATAGTACGCCGGAATCGCGTATTTTACAAGTCCAAGATCGAACGTCTCTACAGATGCGCCCTTTTCTTCCAGAACTTTTGCCGCGTCCTGCACTGCCTGACGCACTTCCGGATCCAGGCCTTCCCCGATATAATCTCCCGGGATTCCGATCTTCAGCCCTTTGACGTCCTCTGTCAGGGCGCTCATGAAATCGCAGTCTTTTCTCTCAACAGATGTACTGTCCTTCGGGTCGTGGGAGGCAATTGCCTCAAGAAACGCCGCGCAGTCCGATACATCCTTCGCAACCGGACCGATCTGATCCAGTGAGGATCCGTATGCAATCAGTCCGTATCTGGAAACCGTTCCGTATGTGGGTTTCAGGCCCACTACGCCACAGAAGGAACTTGGCTGCCTTATTGAGCCGCCGGTGTCAGATCCCAGTGCGCCGAAACACTCGCCTGCCGCCACTGCCGCACACGATCCGCCGGATGATCCCCCCGGAACATGTTCCGTATTGTGGGGATTTCTTGTAGGGCCGTAATAGGAAGTCTCTGTGGTACTTCCCATGGCAAATTCATCCATATTTGTCTTGCCCAGGATCACCGCTCCTGCCTTCCGCAGATTCTCAACTGCCTGCGCCGTGTATGTGGGTCTGAATCCGGAAAGAATCCGGGAACTGCAGGTGGTAAGCTGTCCCTTAATGCACATATTGTCTTTTATGGCTACCGGCACACCTGCCAGCGGACCGGTCAGCTCTCCCGTATCAATCTTTTTCTGGACTTCTTCCGCCTGCGCGTATGCTCCTTCCTCGTCCAGCGTTACATAACTGTTTATTGCCGGTTCCGCCTCTTTTGCCCGGTCAAGCGCCGCTTTTACGGCATCTTTTACCTTGATCTCCCCGGCTTTTATTTTTTCTGACAGCTCTAAGGCTGTAAGTTCTAATATTTTCATCCTCTATGCCGCCTTTCCTCATATCTCTGTCCGCTTTATCCGATCGTTCTCGGTACTTCGAAGCTGTCTTCCTTTCTCTGGGGCGCATTTGCCAGAGTTTCTTCTCTGCCGTCGCCGTTTGTCACCACATCCTCGCGGAACACATTTTTTACCGGAAATACGTGAGACATAGGTTCAATTCCGGTTGTATCCAGTTCATTTAATGTGTCGATATAATCCAGCATCTTTTCCATGTCCGCTTTGGCTTCTTCTTTTTCTTCATCCGACAGGTCCAGCTTTGCAAGAATTCCCACGTATTCGATTGTCTCGTCTGATATTTTGTTTGCCATATCCATCTCTCCTTATCTGTCTGAACTTCTTTTACACATATGCCGGCTTTCACGCCGCTGTTATGGCTCCAGTCTGCTCATGTCCCTCGGAAACAGTGTCGTTTCCCGGACATTATCATCACCGGTCAGTTTCATGGTCAGACGCTCAAGGCCGATTCCCAGTCCTCCGTGAGGCGGCATGCCGTATTTGAATGCGCTCAGATACTGCTCCATTCCTTCGTCTGTCATCCCCCGCTGTTCCATTTTTTCCAGAAGGCTGCGGTAATCATGGATACGCTGGCCTCCTGTGGTGATCTCCATCCCCCGGAACAGAAGATCAAAGCTCAGCGTGTATGTGGGATCCTCCGGATCGTCCATGGCATAGAACGGACGTTTTCTGGACGGATAATGTGTAACAAAGACGAAGTCAGCATCCCACTTTTCCTTTGCATATCTGCTGATCAGCACTTCTTCCTCCGGCTCCAGATCATACGGGCTTCTTATCTTCCGTCCGTACTCTTCCGACACCAGACGTTTAATCTCATCAAACCGTACTGCCGGGATCTGGTCGGTTTTCGGAATCTCAACTCCCAGGATCCGCAGTTCCCACGCGTATTCCTTTTCCAGAAGCGCCATTGTGTACTGCAGATATCCGGTTTCCATTGCCATAATATCTTCAAAACTTTCAATATAGCCCATCTCAAAATCAAGGCTTGTATATTCGTTCAGATGTCTCTTTGTGTTGTGTTTCTCCGCCCGGAATACCGGCGCCGTCTCAAACACTCTGTCAAAGACTCCTACCATCATCTGTTTATAAAACTGAGGACTCTGCTGGAGAACCGCCGGTCTGTGGAAATACTCCAGACGGAACAGGTTCGCTCCTCCTTCCGCGCTCTTCGCGCCGATCTTCGGCGTGTGTATTTCTGTAAATCCTTCTCCGTACAGAAAATCCCGGAATCCTCTTACAAGTCCCTCCTGGATACGGAATCTTGCCCGCTCCCGGAGATTGCGAAGAGAAATGGGACGGTAGTTCAGCTTTGCCTCCAGAGAAGTGTTCATTTTCCATTTTGCAATGGGCAGAGGCATGGGCGCCGCAGGCTCGCTTAAAATACGGATTTCCCGCAGACGGATCTCAATTCCGTGGGGCGCTTTTCCGGACGCCGCGACAACACCTGTTACTTCCACGGATGCAGCCTCTTTTACATCCTTCAGATCAAATCCCGCCTCGCCTTTCTCATACACGCACTGTATGAGACCGTCCCGCCTGCGCAGGATCACAAAGGCCACGGTTCCCATGTCGCGGATTGTGTGCACCGCGCCGCTGACTTTTACGGTCTGCCCTTTTACCTCTTCCTTCAGCAGTTCATCAAGTTCCAGACATTCTGATTTTTTTACACCTTTTACCATTTCCATTTTTCCTTCTCCTTTCATCTGACACGCCGTACTTTCCACGGCACTATGATATGCCCTTATGGTATTTCAGATGCGCATCCCGGGAAAAAGAAAGTCCCGGGATACTTAAGTATCCCGGGACGGAAATTATCAAGATAAAATCCGCGGTACCACCCGCATTGAACCTCTGCACTAGGACTCGACCTGCGCCTTACGGCTTGCTCTCATCAAGTGCTTTCGGTTCCACTCTCTGCATGTTAACGGATGCTTCTTCCGTACCGCCCTACTCAGTTTCAGACGGTCAGCTCCCAAGTGTTCCCTTAGTTTCCTCCGCTGTCCGGCGCTCTCAGTCGGTGACGCCAACTTCCTGTCAGTTTCTGAAAACCAGAGTCTTGTTCATCGCCTTTCTCTATTTCAACACTTTAGCCAGTTAAAATATGTTTTCAATATTACCATACCGTTTTTTATATTGCAAGAACTTTTTTTAATTTATCCTGTTCTTTTTTTGCAATCTTATTTTATTTTTCCTGCAAAATCCTCTGTTAAATCATTGTTTTTTCCGGATATATGATATATATGCAAGAACATCCTGCATTTTTCTGCAGGATGTTCTTGCCGGGCTCACTGATTCAATTGTTCCTGCAGCACTTCCACGGCTTTTTCCAGCTGATTGTCTGCATCGGGGTTATTTTCGTCATATTTATATTCTATTTCCACGTCCGGCGTCACGCCGGTACCATTAATGCTCCTGCCACTGGGGGTATAGTATTCCGCAATTGTCAGTTTCAGACAGGTTCCGTCTCCCAGACTGATCAGCTGCTGAACTACACCTTTTCCGTAAGTGGTAGTTCCCACAATCGTGCCTGTGCCATAATCCTGTACCGCGCCGCTGAAAATTTCCGATGCGCTGGCGCTGTAGCCGTTTACAAGCACAGCAAGCGGCTTTTTAAACTCATTTGTGCCGTCACAGGTCATCTCTTCTGTATTTCCATTTTTATATTTGATCGAAATAATAGGCCCCTCCGGCAGAAGGAGTTTCAGCATGTCAGTCACTGTATCCACATTTCCGCCGGGATTATTCCTCAGGTCGATAATCAGTCCCTGCATATTCTGTGCTTCCAGATCGTCCATTGCTGTTTTGAACTGCTCATATGTTACATCGTCAAATTCACTGACCGATATATACCCGAGCTGTCCGTCCATCATCCGGTAATCTACGGTCTGTACTTCTATCGTATCCCGCACAGCCGTCAAGTCAACTTCCTTGTTGTCCCGAAGTACTGTCAGAGTGACTTCCGACCCTTTCTCACCCTTTACATAAGACACTACCGTATTCAGGTCTTTCCCCTGAATATCTTTGCCGTCAACCTGAAGCAGGATATCATCCACCTGCATTCCGGCTTTATCCGCAGGAGAGTCCTTATATATATTTGTCACGGTAATAGTGCCGTCCGGTCCCTGACTCATAGTAACGCCGATTCCACTGAACTCACCGCTGGTAGATTCAAATAACGCCTGCGTCTCCTCTTCGTCATAATATTCTGTATAGGGATCCCCGAGAGCCTCCGTATATCCGGAATACAGCCCTTCTACCAGAGCATTACTGTCAATTTCATCTTCATAGAGGTAATACTCGTCTATAAGTCCGTTGATCACATCCAGTTTGTTTTCAACATCTTTCGCAGACACGCCTGAGGAAGCCAGACTGTTCCCGATAACCCAGCTCCTGATTCCGAATGCCGCGGCAATGATCACAAGCATTCCCGCCATGCCGGTCAGTACGCCCGCGCCAAATCGCCCCTTGTGTTTCGTATGTCCTTCCCGCGTCCTGTCCTGAGAAAATCTGTTTTCGGCTTCTCCCCGTCCGCCGTCTGCCGGAAGCTCTTTTTCTGTCTTTTCTGTTGTGTCCATCTCTGTCCTGTCCTTATCCATATTTTCATACCTCTCCTTATACACTATGGCTCAAATAAAGGGAAAAAGAAGGACAAAGCGGATTGCTCCTTCCGCTTTGTCCTCCCCCATCCTTTTTACACATATCGTGCAATACGATGTAATAATTATGCTATTCAGAAATATCAAAAACATTCCTCTGTCTGCTTAAACTTTCAGATGCTTGCGTACCGTAAAGAAACTTCCCAGGAAACCGATGCCGATTCCCATAAGCAGACCTATCGGCAGCAGATACCGGTATACAGTTGTTACCGGAAGGAAGTCGATAATATTCTGGAGAATACTGAATTTGGTCATCACATACTCTACCGCTCTCTCATACAGGAAATACAACAAAGCAAGCGGTATTGCCGCTCCGAAAACACCGATAATCAAACCTTCCAGTACAAACGGTGAACGGACAACAAAATCCTTCGCTCCGATATATTTCATAATCGCAATCTCTTCTTTTCGTACGGTGATACCCATCGTAACCGTATTGCTGATCAGGAAAATCGACACTCCAAGAAGAATGGCAATAATCGCAATCGAAACATACGCCACAAGCATGTTTACGCTTGAAAGCGTATTTGCTACCACATCCGACTTGTTAACTTCACGTACTCCGTCAAGTCCCTGTGCAAATTCTACAAGTTCATTCTGTGTTGAAGAAAGGGAGCGGCTTCTGGCGATCAGATTTTCATCATCGTCTATTGTCTCCATATAAACTTCGTAGTTATCAGAATTGGCAAGCGGATTATCGTTCTTAAATCCCTCGGCCAGTTCCGGATTATCGCCAAAATACTGTTTCTGGAACTCCTCCCACGCTTCATCGGCAGACACATAATTTACTCTGGCTACGCCTTCATGATTTTCCAGCTCCTGGCCAATAGCTTCTTTCTGTTCATCGGTAGCATCCTCTTCGAAGAACACCGTTATGGCAACGCCTTCTTCAGCAGTTCTGATAATATACTGAAAATTTAATATAATTGCAAAAAATAATCCAAACAGGAAGATACAAGCTGACATCGTCGCAATGGATGCGAGAGAAAACATCTTGTTCCTCCAGATATTCTTGACGCCCTGTTTTCCGACGTATCCTAATGTACTAATCCTCATCTATATACCCACCTTTTTGTTCATCACTAACGATTACGCCCTGTTTCATCGTAATAACCCGTTCATTCATCTCATTTACGATCTCCTGGTTATGTGTAACAACAAGAACTGTTGTCCCCCGTTCATTTGCCTCTTTCAGGAGACTCATAATCTCCCAGGAATTTGTGGGATCCAGGTTTCCGGTGGGCTCGTCAGCCAGCAATATGGCAGGTTCATTTACAATAGCTCTCGCTATAGCAACACGCTGCTGTTCTCCGCCGGATAATTCCTTCGGGAAAGACTTGTATTTCTGTGCAAGACCTACCAGAGAGAGCGCTGCCGGCACTTTCTTTTTAATTACCCGGGTAGGCGTCTCTGTAACGCGAAGCGCAAAAGCTATATTCTCATAAATATTTCTGTCCTTCAGGAGACGGAAGTCCTGAAAGACTACGCCTAATCCTCTTCTGTATTTTGCAATATGCCGATGTTTCATCCGGTTCAGATTCTGTCCGTTTACAATAATCGTCCCTTCTGTCGGATTTAACTCCTTCATTATCAGACGGATCAACGTAGATTTTCCTGATCCGCTGTCGCCGACGATGAAAACGAACTCTCCCCGTTCAATCCTCACGGACACTCCATTAAGAGCTGCATGCCCTTTGGAGTACTCCTTCGTCACATTTCTTAATTCAATCATATGTTCCTCCTAATTATTCATACTCCGCTGCATGTATGGACAAATCCGCTTAATATTCCAGCGACTCCATGTATTTCATGTATTTTACCACCATGAGAGCAATCTTAAACGTAATTGCATCCTCAAATACGCGGAGATCCAGCCCCGTGCTTTTCTGCAGTTTGTCCAGCCTGTATACAAGAGTATTCCTGTGAATATAAAGCTGTCTGGATGTCTCTGATACATTGAGACTGTTTTCGAAAAATTTATTAATGGTTGTCAGCGTCTCCTCATCAAAGTCATCCGGAGATTTCCCCTCAAAAATCTCTTTAATAAACATCTTGCACAGCGGAATCGGGAGCTGGTAAATCAATCGTCCGATTCCAAGTGTTGTAAACGCCACAATATCCTTTTCGTCAAAGAAAATTTTACCCACGTCAAGAGCCAGCTTTGCCTCTTTATAGGATTTGGAAACCTCTTTAATATCATTGACGATCGTGCCGTATGCAATCCTGATATGCTCTTCTCCGCCCTCATTCCGAAGCGTATCCAGCATATCTTTCGCCATTTTTTCCAGTTCCCTGTTCCCGTCCTTTTCAGTAAGTTCCTTTACAACTATAATATTCTTCTCATCAACAGCTGTAATAAAATCCTTTGACTTCCCTCCGAGAAGTCCTCTCACATTTTCAAGGGCGGCATTATCCTTTTCGTGCGATGTTTCAATAATAAAGATAACACGTTTTACTTCTGTGTCAATATGTAATTTTTTTGCACGGTTATAAATATCTACCAGAAGCAGGTTGTCCAGCAGAAGATTTTTAATAAAATTATCCTTATCAAAGCGCTCCTTGTAAGCCACAAGAAGACTCTGAATCTGGAAAGCCGCAATCTTCCCCAGCATGTACACGTCTTCGCTCTCCCCGTCTGCAAGGAGTACATATTCCAGCCTCTGTTCATCAAATATCTTGAAGAACTGACGCCCCTGAATCACCTGACTGTCCGCCGGAGACTCTACAAATGACAGCACTGCCTCACTGTAGTCATCTTCCGCATCAAATGTAGCGGCAAGCTCCTTTCCCTCCGTGTCAAGGACACAAAAATCAATCCGGGAAATTCCTTTCAGTCCCTCTATGGTGTTCTGCAGTATCTGATTTGAAATCATACCTTTTCTCCTCCACTCCTCCGGGCATTCTCATGTACATTTTTCACAAAATTTCACCCGCGAAAACATTTCCTTTCACATACTCATGTACTATATTAATGCAAAACAGCAAAAAAAGAAAGAGGAAATCCATTTTTTTTATGCATTTCCTCAAATCTTTTACAAAAAATTCACAACTCCGTCCTTTATACATTGTTAACAAAACAGTATGCGCTCTCTATCTCCCCTGCTCTTCTTTGTTCTGATGCTCCACTCTGTACCAGAAGAGTTTTTTCTGCAGGAAATGTTTCAGTCTGCCTGCCGGGCCTTTATTCTCATATTGCTGTGCAAATACCGCGCCGCATCCGAGCCATACTCTCACGTTGAGGAGTGCCTTATTCCGCGAAATAAACTCTTCCTGATACGGTGTATGAAGCACAGACAGAATGCAGTCCGTCTCTGTTCCGTTTATCTCATTAATTACATTCTCTTCCCGGGCCTCCTGGGGATCCAGAACTGAATATCCGCTGAATCGGATGCCGCGGTTTCTGTTTCTGAGCAAATTCCGGGTTTTTAAAAACTCTTCTTCACTCTCCGCAAGTATATAAACATTTTTCCGCTTTTTTTCAAGATATTTTATAAACATCTTTAAAAAAGTTCCTTCTTCTGCTTCTTTCAGCTTTGTTCTGTCACTGATATCGGCAGCTCTCAGAATCTCCGCTTCCCCCGGAAGCAGCATTGTCAGCTCTCCTGCCAGCTTTTTCCATCCTTCATCTTCTCTTTGCTCCATCAAAGTATTCATGGATATGATCTCTATCGTATCAATAGAGTCGCTGTCAAGAAACTGTATGGCCTGTATCATGGCATTTTTAACCGTAACACAGTCCAGATTCAGATCCAGTATATTGATCTTTTCTTCCATAATAAATCACCCATATTCTTCCCTGGCCGTACAATTGTACCAAAGACAACGGGTTTTGTAAAGACGCCTTCAGACATCCTTCCCTGTCCTTTTCCTTTTCGTGACCATACCGCCGATCCTTCCTGTTTCCTTCGAAGTCAGGGATTTCCATCCGTATTCCAGCACTTTGTCAAGCAGTCCCAGTTCAGCTGCTATTTCATATTTCGCCATCTCCTCCGGTTCCAGATTATTCAGGTCGATCTTCTTTTCTTTCTTCCTTGTCACAATACCCCTTCTTTCCGTTTTTCAGGAGTATTGCCGGAAAGTTGTCAGAATATTCACCGAAAAGGGGACGGAGCCCTTTCTAAAGGGGGCCGTCCCCTTTTCTCGTTGTCAGAAAAGTCTGTCAAATCTTTCCATTGCTTCTTTCGTCTTTTCATGTGTTCCGAAAGATGTAAGCCGGAAATGATTTTTTCCGTTTACGCCGAAACCGGCTCCCGGTGTTCCCACTACCTGGATGTTTTCAAGCAGGTAGTCAAAGAGTTCCCATGATTCCATACCGTTCGGGCATTTGAACCAGATATACGGAGAGTTTACGCCGCCGGTAAATGGAATATTCTTTTTCTTCAGAGTCTCGGCAATCACGCGGGCATTTTCCATATAGTAGGAAATGTTCCCCATGCATTCCTTCATACCCTGCTCGGTTAATACCTGCGCAGCTGCGTACTGAATGATATAGGGCGTCCCGTTGAATTTTGTAGACTGCCGTCTGTTCCACATATCATGGAGACTCAGCTGCCGTCCGTCAGATACAGTAAATACCAGTTCTTTCGGCACAACCGTATAGGAGAAACGGGTTCCGGTAAATCCTGCTGTTTTGGACAAAGAGCAGAATTCAATGGCACATCTTTCTGCACCCTCTACTTCATAGATGCTGCGGGGCAGTTCCGGCTCGGAAACAAATGCCTCATATGCAGAATCGAACAGAATCACTGCTTCATTTGCCAGAGCATAATCCACCCATGCCTTCAGCTGTTCTTTGCTGTAGCATGCTCCGGTGGGATTATTCGGCGAACACAGGTAAATAATGTCCGCTTTTACAGAATCATCCGGCATGGGGAGGAAATTATTCTCCTCAGTTCCATTCATATAGATGATCTTTTTCCCATCCATTGTATTGGTATCCACATATACCGGATACACCGGGTCAGGTACAAGAATCACATTATCTTTTGCAAACAGTTCTGTAATATTTCCGGTATCGCTCTTTGCTCCGTCAGAGATAAATACCGCGTCCGGATCCACGCTTACGCCGTTTCTTTTATAATAATCCGACACTGCTTCCCGAACAAAAACATATCCCTGCTCCGGCCCGTATCCTTTGAATGTTTCGGATACCGCCTGCTCGTCCACCGCTTTATGAAGTCCGTCAATGGCGCTCTTTGTCAGCGGACGTGTTACATCGCCGATTCCCAGACGGATAATATTTCCGGCCTTGTCCGGATTGTTCTCTTCATATACTTTTACTCTGCGGGCAATCTCTGCAAAAAGATAGCTGTCCTGTACGTTCAGATAGTTTTCATTTAATTTGGGCATTTTCATCTTCCTTTCCATATAGTGCGGACATCCCGCGCTGTTTATACATGAGAAAAAAGCGGGATGGCTCTGCCGTACCGCCCCATTGCGGCAGGACAGGGCTCAACGGGCCCGCTCTTTTATTTGCATCACTATATTATCAGAAACTCACGAATTTTTAAAGCACCTGCATGGAATTCTTTTCTGAAATTTTATTTTCTTCCTTATACACGGGTGAAACCCACATTTCGATTCACTAATATTTCGATTTACTAATATTCCTATTCGCTAGTTATATAAAAACATTTCGCTGATGCAGCAATCCTCCACGCTTCCGCTGCTCACATCGGTTATCGTCACCATACATTCATCTATCTGGAAGGTTTCTCCAAAATCAATATAAATCATATTGTCAAGCATATTCCCGCTGCCAAATGAAACATCGCCACGGGAAAAGCTATAATTAAACACCCGGCCGCCGCATTCGATCCTGATCATGGATGGCGCACAGTTTTTATCATACAGATCTTTGCTTTTCGTATAGCCGGGAAGAACCGCCAGACCACTCACAGTCTGCTTTTCCAAACTGGTATAGTGCAGAGTTTCGTTCGTCCCATTTCCTGCTGCACCCTCAGACCAACAAGTCGATGTATCAAGGTCCGTAAGATTTTTCTCCTCATAATTATAGCCCTGCAGTACCAGAACCGAAGAAGCGGAAATATCAAAATCCGCCATGTAAACCTCCCGCCCGTTGCAGGACAGACCAGTAGGTGTACCCTGTGGTTCTGAAACCGCCGTGTTATCATCATCTGCAAACTCCGGTTTCTCATCCGCTTTCTCTACTTCATCCGAAGCATCCGTTTTTCCATCTGACACCTCCGGTTCATCCGTGTTTTCATCTTCCGGCAGAATTTCAGAAAGCCCCTTCTCCATCTCCCCCTGATTCTCCTCATCACTTTGTTTCCCCTGAACAAGCGGCCAGACAAGAAGGAAAACCACTGCTATAGCTGCTGCAGCCAGCAGAACAACCGCCGTTATTAATGCGATCATTTTCGCCCTGTTCCCGGATCTCTTTTCCAAATTTCCAGTTTCCTGCTGTTCCTCAGAATACTGATTCCGGACATCTAATCCTGAGAACGGCTGTCCTCCTGTATTTCCGACATCAGCACCATTATCCACATTACCGGTATCCAGAACATTTCCATCACTTTCCGGCACTCTGGCGCCGCATACAGGACAGAAGCGTTCCTGTTCATTCAACTGATTTCCACAATTTCCGCAATACATAGTTTCCCTTCTTCTCCTTATCTTTCATCCCTTCAGCAGCTTAACTGCCACTACTGCCAGAATCACGCAATGTGCCACAAACATTACCGGCACACCCACCACAAATTTTGCCTTTTTTGTCTTGTGCCGGAACATAAGCATCGCCGCAAGGGCGCCCAGAGAACCGCCGGCCAGGCTCAGAAGGAGCAGCGTTCTCTCCGGAATCCGCCACTTTCCTGATCTGGCTCTTCCTTTATCCAGCCCGTACGTCACCCATGTCAAAAAATTAATCACAGACAGATAATATCCCAGAAATTTCATACCCCAATCTCCTTCCTCAAAGTAAAAGAATATATAATCTTCTCTTTCACCGGTTTTTCCGTAAGCTGTTCCAGCGCCCGGGCATAATAGTCCAGCTGGGCATGATATTTTTCTTTCAGTTCATCTGCCGTGCGCACCTGATCTGTCTTATAGTCCAGAACCACCAGACCGTCCGGCTCTTCAAAATACACATCAATAATTCCCTGGACCAGTATGGTTTCCCCGGACTGATCCTCGGGATATATTTCTTCAGCGGGCACGCCGAGGACAAACGGCTGCTCTCGGTACAGTTTCCCCTGCGCCGCTGCCGCTGCCATACGCCGGCCGCTTTCACATCCAAGGAAATAAAGGATATCCTCCATCCGGATACAGTCTGCCATCTCTTCTGTCAGTTTCCCCGCGGCTCTGCAATCTTCAATGGCCTGTGCCAGCTTCTGTTCATCATACTGCTCTGTAAAGTCCAGAAGCTCCAGCAGTTTATGATAAGCGCTTCCCCGGGAAGCTCCGGTCAGCTTCTCTTCCTCTGTCAGGAAACGGGGAATCAGAGGAACAACATCCGGCTCCTGATACATCTCCTCCCCGGACTCTTCCACAAGCGCGGTCCGCTTCTTCAGCTCAGATACCGTAAACTTCAGTTTCATCTGCCCTTCCTCTTCCCAGGGGTACACATAATCCATCTGTTTTTTCAGCTGTCCGGCATACTCCGGTGCATGATGCCTTGTACAGTCCCAGTGTTCCAGTGTATCCCGGGCCAGCACATCCGCAGTACGTTCTGCTTCCTTTTCACACTGAAGATCTTCCGCCGTAAAAAGGCGAACATCCACCGGGCAGCCCTTCCGGATCTGTCCGTTTTCTCCGGAAAATACTGCCGGTACAATCCAGTCCAGGCAGTTCTTCGCCTCTTCCAGACGGTAAAGCTCCATCCTGTCCGGTCTGTTTTCTTCTCCATCGTCCTTCTCTTCTCTGTTCCCGGCTTCGCGGATTCTCTCCTCCAGATCCTCTGTCACCTCCCGCACGCCGGTGAGAATCAATTTTTCCTTCGCCCTTGTCATCGCCACATAAAGCACCCGCATCTCCTCCGCCAGGCTTTCCAGAGATGCCTCTTCCTGTATCATCTTTTTCAAAAATGTAGGCGCCTTCGTCCGCTGTTCCAGATCCATAACATCCAGCCCGGCTCCCAGCTCCGGATGAAGGATTACGCTGCCCCGTACATCCTGCATGTTAAATGCCTTGCCCATGCCCGCGGCAAAGACAACAGGGAACTCCAGCCCTTTGCTTTTATGAATGCTCATAATCCGCACCGTATCCGCCTGCTCATCCAGAATACCGGCTTCTCCATAATCCACGTCATATTTCCGGATCTGTTCAATATAGCGGATAAAATTAAAGAGCCCTTTATAACTTGTACCTTCAAATGCCGCAGCTTTTTCCACCAGCATGTCCACATTCGCCTGGCGCTGCGCGCCTCCCGGCATGGCGCTGATATAAGTGCCGTAACCGGTCCTCTCTATAACTTCGCCCAGCAGTTCGTGAATGGGAGTATAAGGCACTTTCCGTCGGAAATAAGTCAGCTGTTCATAGAATTCCTTCAGCTTTTTCCTGGCCGCCTTGTCTTTTTCCGTTATTTCCTCTGTCTCTGTATATTCTGCTTCCGCATACCGCGGCGCGGCTGCATAAAAAGGAAGTTCCGGAAAAGCCAGACGGATCCGGGCCAGTTCTTCTGTATCCAGCGCGCCGAACGGAGACGTCAGCACAGCGGCCAGCGGCAGATCCTGTCTGGCATTGTCCAGGATCCGCAGATAATCCATCAGCACACTCACTTCATAGGTTTCAAAATACCCTTCCCTGCTCACCGAGTAAGCCGGAATTCCTTCCTCCGCCAGAACGGAGGAAAAGCTTTCCGCCCACCCTTTTATGCTCCGGGTGAGAATTACAATATCCCGGTACTGTACCCTCCGGTACGCTCCTTCTGTCCGGTCATATACCAGCCCGCTTTCTGTCAGCTCCCTGATCCGGCGGGCAATCATCCGCGCCTCTGCTTTTTTTTCATCCCTGCTGCCGTCTGCGTTCCGCATGGCCGCCTCTTTTTTATCCATCAGAAGAAGCTCCGTCCGATAGGAAAAGCTGCTGTCCGGCTCTTCCGGTCCGACCGGGAAGTCCGCTCCCGCATAGAGCGCCGCATTATCGTCATATTCGATTCCGCCGAATCCCCGCTGCATGATCTGTTCAAACAGGTAATTCACACTGTCCAGCACTTCCGGACGGCTTCGGAAATTTTTATGCAGATCCACTCTCTGGCAGATGCTGTCGTCCAGAGTATATGTATCATATTTCTCCATGAACAGCTCCGGCCGGGACAGACGGAACCGGTAGATGCTCTGCTTCACATCTCCTACCATAAAGATATTGTTCTGTCCTTTTTCCATCCGGGAGACACTTGTAAGGACAGCCTCCTGAACCAGGTTGCTGTCCTGATACTCATCGATCATGACTTCCTCAAACCGTTCCTGGTATTCCTCCGCCACAGGAGAAGGCGCCAGGCGTCCGTTCTTTTCCTCCGTAAGAATGGCAAGGGCAAACTGTTCCATGTCATTAAAGTCGATTATATTCCGGCTTCTCTTCTTCTCGTCAAGCAGCTTTGAAAACTGGTTCACCAGCCCGGAAAGCGTTTCCATGGAACCGGAAGCATCCCGCATATCTTCCGCCCACACCTGCCAGGGAGCATAGAAATATGCATCCTGCATGCCTTCCACAAGCTTTTTTGCCTGTTTCCGCAGTTTCTTTACCTCCTCCTTTTTCTCCGGAGACACTGTCTCATCCCTTTTTGTGGACAGTCTTTTCCAGGCAAATCCCGTTACCGCGTCATACATAGCTTCAAAATTTTCCGCATTTACAATCCGTTCCAGATATTTCCGGTCAGATTCAATCATATCCGCATACATATAAGGACCGTCCGGTTCCTCGCAGACCTTCAGCGCCCGGCTCAGAATTCCGCCGATCTCTTTCCCCCGCCGGCGTACCCGAAGTTCTGCATTTTTCACAAATCCGGAGGACAGCATGTTCTCTTCTTTATACGCCCGGATACAGGATTCCAGCCATTTCCCGGGCTGAGGATAACTGCAGGAAAACTCATACAGTTTCAGAATCAGCTCCTCAATCCGCCTGTCATTTCTTCCTCTGCCGAATTTTTCTACAAACTCAAGGAATCTCTCGTCCCCTTTTTCATAGCATTCTTCCAGAAGCTCATCCAGAACATCCTGCCTGAACAGCTTCAGTTCTCCTTCTTCCACAATACGGAAGCCCGGATCTATGCCGATCACATGGAAATGGTCTCTTATCACAGAAAGACAGAAACTGTGAATCGTCGTAATGGGCGCAGTGTGAATCAGCGCCGCCTGCTGCTCCAGTCTGGCGTCTCCCGGACGCTGTTCCAGCTGTTTTTCGATGGCCGATCCGATCCGCTCTTTCATCTCAGAGGCCGCTGCTTCCGTAAATGTCACAATAAGCAGCCGGTCCACATCAATCGGCCTGCTGACATCGGTTATCCGCTGTATGATCCGCTCCACCAGCACTGCGGTCTTTCCCGAGCCTGCTGCCGCGGACACCAGAATATTCCGGTCCCTCAGATCAATGACTTTCTGCTGCTCTGCCGTCCACATCGGAGCCATGTCCCGTCACCTCCTTTTCTTCTGCCTTCTCCCTGTCTTTTCCGGCATTCTCCTGGCTGTCATCTCCTGTATTTTCCCCGGACTCTCCCGTTTTCAGCCGCATCCTTTCCACAGCCTCTTCCAGAGAATACTTCTCCAGCTGGCGGTACCGGCATCCGTCAATTCTTGGATCAAAGCCGCAGATATCTCTGCACTCACAGTAATCACATCCGGTAGCGCCGTTCAGCTCATACGGCTCTGCCTGTACTTCCCCCTCATACATTTTTTCCTTCAGTTCCGACTCCATAATCTTCGTATATGCCAGCATTGTGCGGAACTCGCCGGGGGTAAGGACACGGGACGCCTTGCTCAGCGAACCGTCCTTATTTCTGCCTATGGGGAAGCGCACGGAACTGCCGGACAGGCCGCGTTCCAGATGGTCCACCACCTGATCATCCCCGTTCACCAGTCCGTCCAGACGCAGTTCTTTCAGCATACTGTTTTCCACCTCTTCTTCCGTATCCGCTCTGTTCACAAAGGGATCCTGTATACGGTAGTAGAAGATTCCCGCCGGGCAGATTTCCCGATTCGGATGTTTCTTTTTCTCGATTTCCAGGGCTGCATTGAGATACACCGGAAGCTGAATCTGCAGGCCGTGGTAAAACGCGGTAATATCAAAACTTTTCATCCCTGTTTTATAATCTGTTACCTTCACATACACTTTATTTTCATCTTCACAGGTATCAATCCGGTCAATTTTGCCGCTTCCGAATTTCAGTTCATAGCCGCTGGGCACAAAGTCGCCCTTTTCCAGCTGCCGGGTCAGCGCCCACACAGACCGGCGGATCAGCCGCTTTATCCGGTGGATCATGTACTCATTTCTTGCGGAACTGTAGAGCACTGTATTCCCGTAATCTACAATGCTCTCCTCCACACTTTCATCAATCAGCGCATCTCTTTTTTCTTCCGGCATCTCTACCCAGCTTAAGTTCTCCCGGTCGGCTTTCCTGGAGAAACGCTCCAGTGCCTGATGCGCAATATTTCCCAGATCCAGCGCCTCAAATTCATACTCTTCCCGGTCTGAAAGTTTCAGACCATACCGGAGAAAATGGGCGCAGGCGCAGGAAGCGAACTGCTCCAGTCTGGTCACGCTGATCCGGTCCGGTTCCGGATAGAGCCGCTTTGCCGTCTCCGGTTCCAGAGGCTTCGTATTATTTCTCTTAAAGCCCGCGCTGACAATCCGGCGGAGACCGGGCGCGCTTTCTTTATCTGCCGCATACCAGGTATACAGCTCTTTCCACTCCCTGCTGACGCCGTACTGTCTGTCCCGGACCCCTCCGGCCAGCCACTGCATTCCCGTCCTGGGGGTAAGCTCCCGCTCCGGCATGGCTTTTTTCTCTTCATCCTGCACGCAGATGCCGGGGAACAGCCGGCGGATGTCCTGTACCAGATAGGCCGGCCTTATGGTTTTCCCGGCTCCGGATACTCTGGACCAGGATACGGACAGATATTCTGCCGGCTTTGTCAGATTCAGATACAGATAAAATTTCTGAATATAGATCTGCTCCTTTGCGCCCGGCGACAAAGCAATCTTCTCCGCCCGGAACTGTTCCCGGTCCCGTTCTGACAGAAGGCCCCGGCTTCCTGCATTTCCCGGAAGCAGTGTATCATTGGCCCCCACAAAGAACAGGGCTCTGATATTTTTGATTCTGGTACGCTCCACATCTCCGATCACCAGCTGATCCAGACTGGGCGGAATCACGCCTACTTTGGCCTCTTCCAGACCTGCGTCAAGAAGCTCGCAGTATTCCTTCAGGGAAATCTGCTCATCTCCTAAAAGCTCTACAAATTTATCAAACAGTTCCATTACAATCCGGTATACCTGCGCATACTCTTTTGCCAGCGCCAGTTCTCCCTGTTCCTGAAAATCCAGTTCCATTTTTTTCAGTTTTTCCTGCAGCTTTTCCTGTACGAGATACTCATAAACCGCCAGTGTCACATCCCTGACCGTCTTTTTCCTCTGCTTTAAAATGCCCATAAGCCCGGCCGTCTTTTCCACAAAAACAACCCGCAGGTGATTCAGTTCCGCCAGCTCTTCCTCATCTGTATTCCCGGTACGGCGCACCCATGCCTGCTGCCATTTCTTATACCCCTTAATGCCCAGAGCCAGACAGTAGTTTTCCATACGGTCCACCTCGTCGCAGTCAAACCCGCACAGCCCGGTTCTCAGATGCCGGAAGACACTTTCATAAGTAAAATTCTGTTCCGCCATTTCCAGAAGGCTCCGCAGGTACTCCACGAAAGCGTTCAGCAGGATGCTCTTCTTATGATCCATAAAAACAGGAATATCGTAGAGACTGCAGGCCTTTTCCAGAGCGTCCGCATATACGTCCATATCCGCGGCAATTACTGCAATCTCCCGGTACCGCAGACCTTTCTCCCGCACCAGTCTGCGGATGCTCTCTGCCACATACCGCGCTTCTCCTCTGGGATTGCCTGCTTCATGAAGGGACACCGCATTCTGTGAATCCTCGAAAGTTTTTCCCGAATACCGGAACAGTTCCGACTCCAGGAAGGCCATCCCCGGGTTATTCCGGAACCGGCGCACCGGTTTTCCGTAAAGGTATACCGGATCCTCCATCTCCGCGCCCGCTTCCCGGGCTGTTTTTACCAGGGAAACCGTCATCTGCTTGCTCATGGCAAACATCTGGTATGGATGGCGGCAGACAAAGGGATCTTCCCGTTCATCCATCTCCACCGTAATCATTACCTTTTCGCACACTTTCAGAAGCTCTCCCATGAGACGGTTCTGGACAGGAGTAAAGCCGGTGAATCCGTCCAGCGCCACAACGCTCCCTTTTAAGATTCCGGAAAAGGGCACGGCGTCGCTGAGCACATCCAGCATTTCCTCTTTTGTGATGTATTTTTCACTCAGATATATTTCAAAACCTTCATAGACATTCCGTATATCTTTCAGTTTATAGTACAGATAGCTTTCCGGATTCAGCGTGTTCATAAATTCATCCAGCCGTTCAAAACCGACACCGTACTGGGTAAATTCTGAAATCACGGATTTCACTTCACTGATATAGCCCTGCTTCTTCAGATTTCCCTTCAGAACTGTAAGCTCTTCTTCACACTCTCCGGCGATCCTGCGGAGCACCAGATTCTTTCCTTCATCATCAAGCACAGTCCGGTTATCCTCTCCCAGCTCCTCAAAAACCCGGTGAGCCAGTCTGCCGAAACTCAGAACATCCACATTCATGATCCCGCCCCTGGGATGGGCCATACACAGATCTTTCTGAGTCTGCATGGTAAACTGCTCCGGCACAACCACAAGATAATTTTTCTCCGGATGCCGCACCGCTTCTTCTACAATATAATGATATAAATAATAGGATTTTCCGCTGCCGGAATTCCCGAAAATAAACTGTAAGGACATATTGGCCTCCCACCTGCCGATTTTCCGCTGCTTCTGGCAGTACGCCGCTGACTGACGGCATTTTTTTCACGATATCATTATACTATCCGCCAAATAATCGGACAAGCCGCAAATCTTCTGTATGGTTACAGATTATTTGTGATTTTGTCACAGAAAACTTTATAATATATGCTATACTAAGGATATCCTGAAAAGGAAATGATATAATGATCAGAAAAATACTTGTTTATTTGAAGGAGGATTCAATTATGGCAGTTATTAAATTAACAAAAGATAATTTTGACCAGGAGGTTATGCAGTCTGACAAACCGGTTCTCATTGATTTCTACGCAGACTGGTGCGGCCCATGTAAAATGATGAGCCCGGTTGTGGAAGAAGTTTCCGACGAAATGCCTGACGTAAAGGTATGCAAGATCAATATTGACGAAGAGATGGATCTGGCTCAGAAATACGGCGTTATGAGTATTCCCACCTTTATCTCCTTTAACGGCGGAGAGATCAGGGGAAAACAGATCGGAGCCGTGCCAAAAAGCGCACTGGTTGATCTTCTTAAATAATACCGGAAAGGCACGCCAAAAGGATGCGCGGACCGGTAAAGCAAGACCTGAGATGAACTGCTTTTCTTCAGCAGTTCATCTCAGGTCTTAATATCATATCCGGATCTTTCCGCTTTATAATACCGGTCTTTTTTCTTTTGAATAACCGGGCACTCTTCTGCGCTGAGGCGCATATACAAACTGGTAAAGCACCCAGGCCATAATACAGGCTCCTACTGTATCCAGAACAGAATGCTGTTTTAGAAACATAGTCGCCAGAATAATAAGCCCGGCCAGCGTGTAAACGCCAAAACTTACAGCTCTGTGCTTCTTTAGTTCTCTGCTTTCAAACACTGCAACGCACACGCTGAGTGAATTGAACACATGCAGGCTGGGGAATACATTTGTACATGTATCTGTGCGGTACAGCATTCTCACCATATCTACAAAAATATTATCCCTCTCAAACACTACCGGCCTTAAATCCTGCCCGTTCGGGAAAACAGTCGATACAAGCAGGAATATTGTCATACCGCTGAACATAAACGCTGCCAGTCTGTAAAATCCGGGCACATCTGTAAAAAAGAAATACAGAAACGCTGCCACAATAAAGAAAAACCACAGCAGATACGGCACGATAAAGTATTCAATAAACGGAATATATTTATCAAACTCTGTCTGAACAACATAATAATGGGTTGTCACATGCTTCTCGAGCCAAATCCACCACGGAAGATAAATAAACAGATACAGGAACACCCATGCATGTTTATATTTTTTTATAAAATCAAAAAATTTCTTCTTCCACTCCATAGTCCGCTACTCCCTTTTCCGGGTCGTTCCGGCCCGGATAAATCGCCTTACCGATAATTCGTTTCGATTATAGCACGATTCTTATAGAGCAACAACCGGCTTTATAAAATCCTAAGAAATCTTTAGATTCTCTTATCCTGCGATCATTTTCAGCTTTTCACCCAGGGGCCCCGCTTCCGGACAGAACCGGAACCCGCCGCCCATATACTGTTATTCCTCACTTTTTCCCTCGCAAAGAGTACTGTCCAGGTATTTTCCAAGTGAACGGCTCATGTTTCCCTCAAAATCCACCTCTCCGTTTCTTAAGCACCATTCAAACACATTCCCGATCACAATCATGCGTATATCCGTAGTAAACTCTTCAATTTTTACATTCAGACTGACAATTCCCGCGGCAATGGCCTTTTCCACATAAGTCTGCACTGTCACGATAGGATAAGGCCGTTCTGTCCGGATTGCCGCATTCAGAGCCTGATTTTTTGTATCATAATACCCGGACATGAATTCGACGCCCAGCTCCCGGCAGTATTTCACGTAATTCAGATATACCTGGATAATTCCTTCCCTGACCCCGGCTGCATTTTCCGGCAGCTCCAGCAGATCCGGATTGATCGTGGGCTGATCCTCTATATAGTATGAAAGCAGGTCATCCTTTGTCCGGAAATGATGATAAAAACTTCCGTTTGACACCCCTGCCTCCTCACATATGTTTTTAATGGATAATTCTTCATATCCCTTTTTCTGAAGAATCCTTTTTGCAGCCTGGAAAATCTTTTCCTTTGTCTCCCGTGACTTCTGCTGCTGCCTGGATAATTCCACTTTTTCACTCATAGCTGTACTCTCCTGTTATTAAAACAGCCTGCCGCGAAATGCCCTGCGGCATCCCCGGCGCCGTCTTTCCGCTCCTGCCGCGCCTTTGCCAGTCCGGAAAATCCGCTCTGACGGAGACCTTTACAGCGGGGCTTTTGTGGACAGTATAGCACAAAACCATACCGGATTCAAGAAAACAGAGCGGGCTCTGTCTTTTCATCGCTTTGCTTCACTTTTCACTGCCGCTGCCCTGTCATACTTCCTTTTCAGACAGTTTTTCTCCATTCCCGCAGCCTTCAGATAAGGGGCAAAAGCTGACGGCATGGGATACTTTTCTTCCAGTTCATCACGTTCTGAAAAAATCATATTCTCCGGTATACTTTTTTCAAGTTCATCCACCAGAATCTCATATCCTGTCATATGCCATTCCACATGACTGAAAATATGTTTCGCCTTTCCCAGACTCCTGATCCGTACCGGAGCCAGGCCAAGGGACTTTGCATACTCTACCGCCTCATCCTGACTCAGATAGCCTTCCACGCCGGGGAATTCATACATACCTGCCAGAAGCCCGCTGTCCGGCCGTTTCTGTATCGCAACTGCCCGGCTGTCGCAGAATATAAAAATAGTCCGCTTCTCAATCCTCCGGGGCTTCGCCTTCTTCCGGACCGGATAGTCCTTCTGCCTGCCCTGCTCACAGGCCAGGCAGAGATGACTGACCGGGCATTCCCCGCATTTCGGCTCCCCGTTGGGCAGGCAGACAATCGCCCCCAGTTCAATCAGACTCTGGTTAAAGTCGCCTGCTGCCTCCCGGGGTATGATTTCTTCAATCAGGCCCTCGATTTTTTTCTTCACCTGAGCTTTTGTGATATCCTCCGGATCCGCAAGAAGCCGGGTAACTACCCGCAGAACATTTCCGTCCACCGCCGGTTTGGGGATATTATATACGAATGAGCTTATCGCTCCGGCCGTATAATTTCCGATGCCCTTCAGGGAATGTATCTCTTCATATGTCTCCGGAAAATGTCCTTCATACTCATCCATGATCTGCTGCGCGGCCTTCTTCAGATTCCGCGCTCTGCAGTAATAGCCGAGGCCTTCCCAGAGCTTCAGCAGACGTTCCTCCGGCACTTCGGCCAAAGCCTTTACATCGGGCAGCTCTTCCAGGAACCGTTCATAATAGGGCTTTACCGCCTCCACCCGGGTCTGCTGAAGCATGATTTCAGAGATCCATACCCGGTAGGCATTCATCCGTTTCCGCCAGGGCAGATCTCTTTTCTTTTCCCGGAACCATTTTACCAGCGGCTCCGCCGCCTCTTTCAGTCTGGGACTTCCCAGAACCACATCCACCGGATCTGCGATTCTGATGCTGTCTGCTTCCACCTTGCAGTCATAAGCCAGAATCTTTACCCCTGCCGCCGCTGCTTTGACGAGCGTTTCCGCAAAAGCGGGATGGGTATCTGTATTGGGAGTAAAATACCGGACTCCCTTCATCTGGACAACAAAAAATACACAGGTTTCATATCCTTCTTTTCCGGCACGGATCAGTTCTTCCAGATGCTTGACCGCCCGGTCGCTGGGCGCGTCCGGGAACCGGCAGACTCCGTCTTCTTCCAGCGTCACTCCTTTGACTTCTATGAATATCTTTCTGTCTCCCGCTTCCACATACAGGTCGAACCGGGAGGAACCGTAGATAGTCTCCGGCCTGATCAGGGTCACATCCGGCGCGAAATTCCCCTGTTCGATCCATTCTCTTACCACCTGGTTCGGGATCTGGGAATCCATATTGATGAGCCGTTCCCCCTTTTCCACCGCGATCAGATCCCATTTGGTTTTCCGCGCAGGATTTCCGCTTTCCTGCACATAGATTACTGCTCCGGGAATCAGCAGTTCCGCACAGCGCCCTGTATTTTTTACATGAATCGTCTCTTTCTTTCCATTGATCATGGCATATGCAATAAACCGGTTCGGCCGCTCCAGAAAAACAGCCTTCTCTATCCGTTCATATTTCATAATTTTATTCCTGCTCTCCTCCGCCTTCTTCCGCACGGCTTTCTTCTTTCTGATATCTGAAAAGACCAGGCCTTTGTAGAGCCCGGTCTTTTCATCTGCATTTTACAGCAGTTTACTATAAAATTTTCGAAAGGAATTCTTTCAGGCGCGGATCTTTCGGATGCTGGAAAAATTCCTCCGGAGGCGCCTCCTCCAGAATCTGTCCTCCGTCCATAAACAGTACCCTGTTGGCAACTTCTCTGGCAAATCCCATCTCGTGTGTGACAACCACCATGGTCATTCCTTCCTTTGCCAGCTTTTTCATCAGATCCAGTACCTCGCCTACCATCTCCGGATCCAGAGCTGACGTAGGTTCGTCAAAAAGAATCACGTCCGGATTCATGGCCAGAGAACGGATGATTGCCACTCTCTGCTTCTGTCCGCCGGAAAGGGTGGAGGGGTAGACATCCGCTTTGTCATCCAGCCCGATTCGCTTTAACAGGGAGAGGGCCTGCTCTTTTGCCTCGCTCCTGATTTTCTCTTTTGTCTCAGTAATGGGTATCAGATCTTCCTTTTTGCTGCGGAACACATTTTTCAAACGGGCTATTCTGTTTTTCCGCTTTGCCTTTTTCAGGTCCTGGCACCTCAGATAAGCCGGCGCCATCATTACGTTCTGTAGCACTGTTTTATTATTAAACAGATTAAAATGCTGAAACACCATTCCCATATGGCGACGGTGCAGATTGATATCGACCTTCATATCAGCTATATCCACACCCTTGAAAATGATGCTTCCCGATGTAGGATCATCCATACAGTTCAGGCACCTGAGAAATGTACTCTTTCCGGAACCGGAAGGGCCGAGCACCGCAACGATATCGCCTTTGTTGATGGTGATATTGATTCCTTTCAGGACCTCAAGGGCCCCAAAGCTTTTCCTAAGATTAATTACGTCTATCACTCTTCCTCAGGCTCCTTTCCAATAATCTGATAAGCAGGGTAATCAAAAATACGATACCTATGTAGATCAGGGCCATCACCAGATACGGAACCATGAACTCATAGTTATTTGTACCGATATAGTTAAACGCCACGTAAAGATCTGCTGCTCCGACAAAGCTGACTACCGATGTCTCCTTGACCAGGGAAATAAACTCATTTCCCAGAGTAGGCAGAATATTTTTTACTGCCTGGGGAATCACAATCTTTGTCATACTTGCCCCGAAACTCAGTCCGACTGCCCGTCCCGCTTCCATCTGGCCGGGATCGACAGACTGAATGCCGCTTCGCATAATTTCCGATATGTAGGCGCCGCTGTTGAGTCCGAACACAAGCATGGACACCTGCACCCCCGTCATATTCCATCCGATAATCGGAAGCAGTACATAATAGAATACAAGCAGCTGCACTACCATGGGGGATCCTCTGAAAAGATTCACATATAAGCTGCAAATGCTGTTTACTATTCTCGGCAGCAGTTTGTATTTCGGAATCACTCGGAATGTCGCGATCAGCGTACCGATCAGTATACCGATAATCAGACCGATCACCGCGATAAGAATCGTGTTTTTCAGTCCTTCCACTACTCTTACATAGCCGTTCTGTTCTATGAAGATCTCTAAAAATTTATCTACCTTCTGACTAAAATTACCCATTGTCTTCCCTTCTCAAAAGAAGGAAAATGCCTGCACCCGCGCCGGACGCTTCTGATGCCTGTATTTTCCTTCCTGACTTCAGTCCTGTGTTTATTATTTTACTGCATCTCGTTAATTGCTTCTGTAATCGATGCTGCCGGAGCCGCGTCAATAATCACATAGTCAATGTTTCCGTTGAGCATATCCTGTACCGCAAGAGATCCGCTCTTGTATGACTGACATGTGGCATCAAGTCCCGGGAAGCCCAGATCTTCACTGCCCTGTACATAGCTCTGTCCGGTTGTTCCCTGCTGTACTCCGATCTTTACGGAAGAATCCAGTTCAGCCAGAGCAGCCGCGATGGACTCCGCATCTGTCATATCATCAAATTTTGTATTGTCACTCGGAACAATCAGACGCTGAGATGCCTGATAGTAAGTGTCTGTGAATGTCACATACTCTTTTCTGTCCTCGCTGACAGTCAGACCTGCCATCGCAATATCGCATTTCTGCTGGCCTACTGACAGACACACCGCGTCAAAATCCATGTTCTGGATCACCAGTTCCTGGCCCAGTTCATCAGCAAGCAGCGCCGCGATCTCCATATCAACGCCAACATAGCTGTCGCCCTGCATATATTCAAAAGGTTCGAACGCCGCGTTTGTCGCTACCACAAGCTGATCTTTGGACTCATCCAGCTCAGCGGACTGTACCGGTGTAGGCTCTCCGTCTCCGAAATATTTGTCAAAAATCTCCTCCAGAGTTCCGTCATCCTTAATCTTCTGAATAAATGCATTCACCTCATCAAGGAGTTCCGGCTGTGTTTTATCCACGCCGAACGCATATTCCTCACTGGTAAGATCCACATCAATTACCTTCGCGGTCTTCGCGCCGCTTCCCGCGTCATTGCTGTCGCTTCCGCAGCCTGCTGCCAGACCTGCTACAAGGGCCGCGGAGAGAGCTACTGCTAAAAACTTTTTCATGATTTTATCCTCCATATACTTTCAGGTTGCATAATCATACAGATTATCTTCATAATTCTAACACGTTTCCGTCAAAATACAAGTCCAATTCCAAAAAACGAACTGCTTTTATGCCATTTTTCCCGCTTTCCTGTACCTTTTTCCATTATTGATATTAAAGCAGGGAGACAATTCCGAAATAAAGCAGTACAACAATACCCAGTACGATTCTGTAGTAGCCGAATACTTTAAAATCATTCTTCCTGATATAGCTCATCAGGAATTTGATAGCCACGATTGACACTGCAAAAGAAACCGCCATCCCCAGTATCAGGAGAACTGCCTGCATCACTGTAAAATCAAATCCGAATTTGACCAGCTTCACCAGACTGGCTCCAAACATAACCGGTATGGCAAGGAAAAATGTATACTCCGCCGCAAGACTTCGCGACACGCCAATCATCAGCGCGCCTACAATTGTTGCGCCGGAACGGGATGTTCCCGGAATCAGAGCCAGCATCTGAAATACACCGATAATCAGAATCATGGGAACTGAAAGCTGGGACATTCTGGTCACCTTCGGCTTTCTCTCTTTCTGGTAGTTTTCTACTACAATAAAAAGAATACCGTACAATATAAGTGTAATCGCTACTACATACCAGTGATACAGCCACTTGTCAATCAGATTGTCAAAAAGCAGGCCTATCACTCCTGCAGGGATACAGCCGATCAGAACTTTAATCCATATCTGCCAGGTCATCATCTTCTGATTCTGCGTTTTCTTCGGAGAAAATGGATTCAGCTTATGAAAATATATCACAACTACAGCCAGAACCGCTCCCAGCTGAATCACCACCTGAAACATCTCGAAGAACGCCTCACTCTGATTCAGTTTTAAAAGTTCCTCCAATATGATCAGATGTCCGGTACTGCTGATCGGAAGCCACTCTGTAATGCCTTCAACAATACCGAAAATTATCACTTTTAATACGTCTAACATCTTTTCTTCCTCCTCTTAAATCTTTCGGACTGCTTTTTATACTAAAGCAAATTTTTCAATGGCTTTTGCCGCGCCTTCATCCTCATTGCTGGATGTAATATAATCAGCCGCCTGCTTAACCTGTTCCTCTGCATTTTCCATGGCAACGCCAAACCCGGCTTCTCTCATCATTGCCGTATCATTATCTCCATCTCCGCAGGCCATAATTTCCTCTCTGCGTATTCCCAGGATCTTTCCCAGAGTAATCAGTCCGGTACCCTTATTTACCCCCCGGGCGTTAACTTCTATATTGTACTTCAGGGAACCGACAAGCTCCAGACCTTCCACTTCTTCCAGTTCTTTCCATGCTCTCTTCCGTTCATCCATATCGGCAAAAAGTGCCTGGGTTTTATCCATTCCCCTGTTTTCTTTTCCTACCAGTTCAAAAATATCTTCAACAGGGATCCTTGTTGTCCGTATGTATTCCCACATATTCGGATTTTTGTGATACCTTTCCACATGAAGCATTTTATCTGCCTGGGCATATCCCTGTCCGTCAAAATATACTTCCTGTAATGTATCATATTTTCCGCATATTTCCAATGCTTTTCCGGCCAGTTCCGGCGAAAGAAGCTGCTCCTCAATTACTCTGTTTTCATCCCTGTCTATGATCCTGGCGCCGTTTGAAGTAAGGGCATACCGCATCCCCGGGAAATTCCTCAGTTCCTCCGGCACGCCCAGCCATGGCCGTCCTGTAGCAACCAGAACTACAATCCCCTGCTCCACGGCTCTTCTGAGTACGTCCTTCGTATATGGAAGAAGCTCCTTTTTATCAGTCAAAAGCGTTCCATCCAGATCAAGCCCCACCATTCTTATCTTTCGATTCACTTTTTCGTTCCTTTCATTATGTAATTTCTAACACATCGGATATCCGCACGCCTTGCGTCGTTTTCCCCGCAAATCGTCCGGACAGCCGCGAATGTTTGTCTATATTTCATAATTTTTTTCTTCCATTGTAACAGAGTTTGATTAATAACGCAATTTATAGTATAATAGATAACCGGCAACTGATAACGTTATATTTTACCGGCATTCCGGAAAAATGTAATCTGAAAATTGCTATATGAAAGGATTTGAGATTATGGATATCAGTAAAAAACGATGGCTCCAGGCAGGCCTCGCCCTGTTTTGTTCTGTCGCAGTCACGCTTTCTGCTCTTCCTGCTCTGGCAGATGGAGATATCGAAAGCCTGGAAAACCAGACCTCGGCCCTTGAAAATGAACTTGCGGGTATCAATCAGGATATTCTTGATCTGAACGATGATATTAACACCGCAGAGATGCAGATCGAAATACTCCAGGGCGAAATCGGACGTACATCTGATGCTCTTGCTGAAGCCGAGACAAATGAGCAGCAGCAATATGAGGATATGAAAACCCGCATTAAGTATATGTATGAAAACGGCAACGCATCACTGCTTGAGATGCTTTTTTCTGCCGAAGACATGACAGATTTTCTGAATAAAGCGGATTTCATTGAACACCTCAGCGAATATGACAGAAACGCATTGAATGAACTTGAGAATATCCACCAGGAAATCGCAGATCAGAAAACCGCTCTGGAAGAGCAGCAGGCCTCAATGGTAGATCTGCAGGCTGAACTGGAGAAGAAAAAAACTGAGCTTCAGGCAAAGGCTGACGAGACCTCCACAGATCTTAAAGAAGTAAACGCAAAACTTGAACAGGCAAAAGAAGAAGAGGCCCGGCGTCTGGCTGCAGAAGAAGAGTCCCGCGAGACCTCCACTTCCGGTTCCGGAGGCACTACAAGCGGAGGAGTAATTAATGCCTCTGTCGATGAAATCACTTTAATGGCCGCCCTTCTTGACTGCGAAGCGCATCACGATTATGACGCCATGCTTGCCGTAGCCACCGTAATCATGAACCGTGTGGAAGATCCCCGGTTTCCGAACACAATCAAGGGCGTCATCTTTGCGAAAGGCCAGTTTGAACCAGTGTGGACAGGACGTCTTGACGCAGCTCTTGACCGCGGTCCCACCAGTCTGGCAGTTGAGGTAACGGAAGATGCAGTCAACGGCAAAAGACTGGCTTCAGTTGCAGACTGTTACTTCTTCCTGTACGCGCCATATACAGACAGAGACGGTGTCATCATCGGAGATAACGTATTCTTCCGCAGCTGGTAGATTCGGATTTGTCAAAGGGAATCTCCGGAGAAAAACGCAGAATTCGGAAGGAAAAAAGTTTTTAGCAGA
>ERZ1090861.144-NODE-144-length-47243-cov-12.716920_pt1 | contig 47243 bp, 59 predicted proteins | sample MGYA00478482_ERZ1090861 | MGnify/ENA primary metagenome ERZ1090861 (study PRJEB33644, sample SAMEA5815744) | chicken gut metagenome | biome: Chicken; feature: Gastrointestinal Tract; material: Caecum | place: Ireland | collected 2019-01-01 | study: A study of the... | reverse complement strand
CCGAATAGGCAGAAGTTACGCAATAGCCATGTTGGGTCAGAAGCCGCTTCGTCATATCATTGAGCAGCACATCATCTTCAACAATTAAAATATTCAAATTCTTTTCCATGTGTATCCCCCTTGTCAATCGGCTTACTTTTACCGACTAGATCTATAAATCACTTTTCTGGTGTTTCTATTATAATTTCTCATCCGAAATAGAACAAGTTATAAGCATAGCGATAATGCAAATGAATTATCAGTGCGGTGATTTTATTAACGCCCTGGGGATCAACAAGGAACGGGTATGCACGAAATCAACCTATCCAACAACGTTTTTTCCTTTTCTGCCGCCAAGCAGACCAGATTTTAGTATTTCACATTACAGCAGATGGTTACTTGCTATTTCCAACCTGCCGAATATCTTCTTTGAATAAAGAGAAATCAAAAGTGCTGCAACTGCGCCACCAATTAATACTACCCATGTGTGCATAGCAAAAATGTCGAATAAGACTCCATAAATCGCCTGACCTATCGGTTGACCGCACATCGCAATAGAGATTAGCGCCGCCATAATCTTTCCTACTAATTGTGGCGGTGTTTGTGTCTGTACCATCGTATAAATCTGTACCATAAAGAGTGTAGACGCACCCATCGCCGTAAAGCTCATTAAAGTGATCACCCAATACGATACGATAGCGGGCATATTTAAGAAAAGAGAAATTCCCATAACTGCTACAGCTGCAGAGCAAACTAAAAGTAGTACATACGATTTTTGAAGTTTAAGTTTTTCAGATACGATTGCTGTTAGAACTCCACCACACAGGCCGCCCAAAGCCAGTGCCCCTTGAGTGAAGCCATACATGGTATCAGACATACCCAACACCTGTGTAATCAGGATGGGGGTTCCCACAATCATCACTGCGCTCAAAACCAAATTGAAGATGGATACCAGAAAGACCACCGAGAAGAAAATAGGCTTTTCTGTCTTTACAAATCGGTAGCTTTCTTTCAAGTCCATTCCGATAACCTGGAACACTCTGACTTCACGCGGACGTTTTTCATGTGGGATATGAATAAAAATTTCCATAATAGCGGAGAACGTAAAACACGCTGCGCTCAAAAGCAAAATCGGGTAAATGCCCCAAAGGCTAAACATTACACCGCCGACCACCGGCCCCAACATGCCGGAAAGCGTATTGACCTGATTGATGACAGCATTCCCCGCCATCAACTTATCTTTTGCTACAAGCAAAGGGACACTTGCCTGTACCGCAGGTTGGTAAGTACCTGAAATACCATAAAGCAACATCAAAACTACAATAAAGAGCGGAACTGTCGGGAGCTTTCCAAGCGATAAGTAGAACAGCATAATAATGGCTGCCGTGGAGAAGTCCAGCCCTACCATAATGTTGCGTTTGTTCACACGGTCAGCCAGTACGCCGCCGACCATAGAAAGAATGACCATTGGAGCAAAGGAGCAGGCGGTAACAACACCAAATAGTGTTGAAGAACCAGTTTCCCGTAATAAATACAACGGTAGGGTAAATCGCAAGATGGCATTACCAAAAAGAGAAATGATCTGGCCGATTACAACGAGAGTAAAATCCCGCCTAAAAAGTTTTGTCTGCATAAAGCACCTCCATGATTTATTTAATAAACCGACCGTCGGTTTGATAAATGTTTAAAATAAACTGTTCATGTAGAACAGTTCATTTTAGGGAGTTAGGCCGTGTGCTGGGACTTGCAATAGCTAATATAGCCATCTATCATTTCGTCGTCCAAAAGCCGGTTGATACCAACGCCCTGTAACAGATCATTGAATGTTTTGCAACGATTACGCATTCTCGTTTCGTCTGTCATACTGACTAGCGGATTGAGCCATACATTTGACAGGACCATGATGGCCTCTGCCAACTCATAGGGATTTGTCGCTTGAATAGAACCATCGTCAATTCCCTGTTGTAAGATTGGCTGGATGAACTTTGGAGCAACAATCTGATAGAGCTGGGAAATTTGCATAGCTAAAAAGCGTGGATTATCCAATAAGCAGGGCGTAACTGTGAGCATTAAACTTTGATTAGAATTAAACAAAGCAGCCTTAAAGATTGCTCGCAGTTTTTCCAGTCCGTTCAAAGATTTATCATCGCGTACTTTTGCCAAGGCATTAGTGTTTTCTTCTCCTATACGGTGAAAGATCGCTTCAAAAATTTCTTCTTTGGACGAAAAGTGATGATAAATTGCGCCTTTTGAAAGCTTTGTTTCGTTGATGATGTCCTGCAAAGATGTTGCGTCATATCCTTTTTCAACAAACAGATGGGTGGCAACATCCAAAATCAGCTTCACGGTTTCCTCCGGGTATTTGTTTCTTGCCATCCCGCACCTCCATACAAACCAACGGTCTGTATAAAATATAGCAGAGAACCATTCTTTTGTCAATTCAGCAATTGGTACTTTATTTTGGCTGATGATAGTGCATTAATAAATTGCTCTAATAATGAAAGCCAGTAGACTGGCAGAAAATGTGAAGTTCGCTTCATAAATGACTTGACAGTCGTATCTATTCTTGGTAATATGAAGCTACCTTCATAAGAAGTTAACTTCATATTTCGGGGAGGGAATGCATGAAAACAAAGGTAAAGGAGTTGCGAACAGCGGCCAAAATGACACAACAGCAATTAGCTGATTTGGTTCATGTTTCTTCGAGAACGATTATATCAATTGAGAAGGAGCAGTATAGTCCGTCTCTTATGCTGGCGTACAGAATGGCTCAGGTGTTTGGCGTAACAGTGGAAGAGTTGTGCTGTTTAAAAGAGAATAAGGAATTGGAGGATAAGCAGTATGAAAATCTATAATAAAAGTAATTTTCTCCTTGGGTTGTTTTTCGGTCTGCTGGGTATTGCGATGCTGATTGTGGGCATTTGGAAAAGATTTGACATTAAAGGCAGCATAATTATGATTTTATGCCTGTTCTTTGGGGGGGTGGAATTATCATCCGGAGTTTGTCGGCTGATATGTCCAGAGAGGATAAAATCAATGAACTGGATGAACGAAATAATCTGGTCAAAATGAAATCACGCAGTATGGCATTTATATGGTCTGAAGGTATTTGTTTTGTATGCCTGATCGTATGCATGGTTGGACACTCTGTGATCGGCGAGGTCTTGTCTGTGCCGATGACTATCGCATTTGGAATTATGCTTTTTGCTATGATGCTGTTGGATTTGGTAATTACGATTTATTATAACCGGAAAATATGAAAGGGGAAGAGATATCATGAAACAGCCGCCAAGACAAAGACCATATAAAGATGAACGTGATGAGCAGATTGAAACACATTCGAGAAGTGCAGCGTTGGATTTTGTTGTCGCTGCCACACAGATTTTAACGATCATGTGTCTCATTAAAGGCAATTCAGCTTGGAAAGGCAGTCTTGCGCTCCTGTTTATTGGAGGTGCAGTCAGTTTGTTTATAAATATGATAAGTATGAGGAAAAGCCATATATCCAGGTTGGTATATGTCTGGGGCTTATTGGTATAGTTTTATTTGTATGGTTTGGGATTACCGGATAACTTCCAATCGGACTAATAGTATGGCTAAGCAGGAAATTATAGAAAATTTCCTGCTTAGCTTTTTTCAGTGCAAGCGTCTGCTGTTAACAGCAGGCGCTTGACTATTATGATGAAGAATCAGCCGTTGTCAATACTGATGCTCATATCCTTCATCTTCCGGAGAAAATTTGTTGTTGTGACTGCAATCCCGCAGATGATGATCCCGGTCACAATGAGCACCCAGTATACCTGATCTGTGAAGAAATCAAACAGGATGCCGTAGATCATCTGACCAAACGGTTGGGCGCACAGGGAAATCGTATATACGTAGGACATGACCTTGCCGATTAGGTGTTCCGGTGTTCTCTGCTGGATAAGCGAGATTGCATAGACTGAAAACATACAGCAGACCATCTGGCATAGGCAGAAGAAGACCAGAAGCACCAGATATCTGGCAAATGCAGACAGTGGCATAAGGAATGCAAGCCCTGCTGGAAAGAAACAGAATCCTGCTGCAGCGATGATAAAAGGCATATGCTTTACCTTCATTTTTGCGGCAACGACTCCGATAATGATGCTTCCTAGAATCGCTGAAGCGCCTAACGCACTCTCAGCCGCACCGTAATGCTCTGCAGAGAGCCCAAGTACATTGCGGACAAGGAACGGGAAGCCGATGACGAGGACGCCTACAAGGAGCATACTTACCAGAGCCGCAAGCAGAAGGAGTTTTAAAACAACGGACTCTTCTCGGAACAGGAAACGCATGCTGGCTGAAAAGTCGGATTTCACGACACGGATGATACCCAGTTTCTCTGCCGGTTTCCGAAAATCGAGGTGGATGAAACATTCCAGCAGGGCAGTCAGGAAGAAACAGGCGACAGTTGCCCATAAAACTGTGCGGATTCCGAAAGCGGTATAGAAAATACTGCCGAGGAACGGCGCAAGCAGGGATGCGAGTGCCTGGATCTGATTGACAGCCGCATTACCTTTCAGGACGTTATCGCCGGAGAGCATCTGGGGGACGCATGCCTGAACTGTCGGGGATTCAAATGCGCCTAGAACGGACAGGATAACCAGAAGCAGTCCGATCACGGTGATTTCATTGCCAAGCGGAAGCAGGAGAGATGACAGTAATACGGAAAGACCGGAGAGCGCATCCAGGGATACCATAATATTCCGGCGGTTGGCCCGGTCCGCAAGGATCCCACCGAAAGGGGAGAGCAGGATCGTGGGGAGCAGAGAAACTGTCATCAGTCCGGCAAAGACAGATGCGGAACCGGTTTGTTCCAGTACATACATGGAGAGAGCAAATTTTAACGAATAGTTCCCGATCAGAGAACTGGTCTGCCCAAGGATCAGCAAGGTAAAATTTCGTGTAAATAATCTCTGTTTCATTTTCCCTCCTTAAAACAATAGTCAGAATAAGCTCTGCCACAAGTGCACAGATGGATAGAAGAGCAATCCATCTGGAAACAGTCCGGTGCCCTTTCTTATAGAGCCGGGTGGATAAAAAAAGAAGCCCGAGCTCGGAGCAGATGGAGACTCCCCTTACTGCAATGCATAAGAAAATACTGGGTACATGTGTCATAATCTGGTACCTCCATTTTTAGATTAGATACATACATTCGGTAGGTATGTATAATTTTAAAATAAAATTGCCTTCCGGCAATTCTATTCTTTCTGGGGTGTTTCAGGTAGTTGATCAAAAAAATCATCAACAATCTGCAAAATCTCCTGGTCAAAGAGGGGAACCCCCATCTTTTCCAGCATCTCTCCGATAAAGAGAAACTTGTGCTTCATATCTTTTTTTGAACCCGGAAATACGGAGGGAAGCATCCAAAGACTGGTGAGCAGCGGCATCAGCTCTGCAATCTCCTTTGCATATTTTGTGTGGATTGAACCATCACGGTTCCCTTCTTCGAGCAGTTCCTGGTAATAAGGGGTAAGAATCTTCCGGTTGGAATTGATCATTTCCATAAGAAGACGGGGATTCTTACAGACCGGGATAGACTGAATCGTGAGATTCGTGCGTTCCTGATCTGACTGATTCAGGCGGATCGCCTCCCTGAGTTTTTGAAGACCGTTTAAATCCTTACGCTCGCGGACGGCTTCAAAAGGATTGTTCGAAAAGAACATCCGGTCACTGACGGCATCAATGATCTCCTCCTTGGACTTAAAGTGATGATAGATTGCACCCTTTGTAAGTCCTCCCAGATTGTCTGTGATATCCTGAATCGTAGTCTGTTCATAGCCTTTTTCAAGAAAAAGCCGTTGTGCAGTGTCAAGGATCCGCTCCACTGTTTCTTCCGGATATTTGTTTCGTGACATCTTCTCACATCCTTACATACGTTTGGTATGTATTGATTATATAATGAGCTGTTGGAGAAGTCAATATACATTCGTTTAGTATGTATGATAAAAATACATAGATGCCGGCCTATTTCATATATTCCGGAACTTCAGTCGGACACCTATGATTCCCGCAATGGCAATAAGAGCGGCTCCTGAACCTGCCATAAGCCATTGAAGCGGAACCAGATCGGCAAGAGGACCGAACAGGAGCATTCCTAATGGGAGAAACCCAGCATACATTGTACTGAAAAGCCCGAAAACGCGTCCCTGTATGGCAGGCTCCGTCTTTTCCTGCAGGAGAGTGGTAATAGAGGTCTGCACTGCTGTCAGTGCAATCCCATAGAAGAACATCAGGAACAGATACAGGATGAAGTTTTTTGTCAGCCCCATCCCGATTGCAAAAGCTCCGAATGCAAAGAGCCCCTCCGTCAGGGTACGTTCCCTTTTCCGGAATCCGCCCCAGATGCTCATCACAACTCCTCCAACAGTCATTCCGGCAAAGCCGACAACTTCTACAGCAGTTAGATACCAGTAAGTATTTCCAAAGGTTCGGCGTACAAGCAGCCCCGCGAGATATCCTGCAGGAACGCATAACAGGGTGAACAGCCCGTAGATGAACAGAAGTTTCCCGATAAATCTGTTTTTGAATGCATATCGGATGCCTGTAATAATATCTGGCAGAAAAGATTGGGGTTCCGTAGATTTTTCCTGAACAGGAAGTGCCGGGCAGGAGAGTATGCCGGAACCGATGACTGCCGTTACAGTATCGATCATGAGTGTTGTACGGAGAGTGCTGATTGCAAATACCGCGCCGGCTGACGCCGGAGCGGCGAAATTAACTACAGCCTGCATGGAAGCATTGATCCCGTTATACCGCATTAGCTGTTCTTTTGGAACGAGCTGCGGAATCACAGCGTTTACAGCCGGTGTCTGTATGCCTGCTCCAAGTGAACGGATGGCGGACATGACAAGAAGGGCGGCGAGTAAAGCTTGTTTTGATGTGATCAACGGGACTGCGCATACCATGACGAGGGTAGCAAAGGCAATGAGGGTATCTGCACCTATGATCAGTATTTTTCTTGGATACCGGTCGGCCCATACCCCGCCAACGAAGGAGAGTATAAACTGGGGGAGATAGGAGCAGATTAAAAACGCCGCCACCCATATTCCCTGAGACGTTTCCATAGCTGCATACCACACAAGTGCCATTTGGACAAGTGTGGATCCAAACAGGGTAATACATTGGCTGGTGAGGAAGAGAATGATTTTTCGCTGCCAGTTCGGATAATATAGGTTATGCATGGTCTTTCTCCTCTCTGTATTGGTCTTGATATACAAAGCGCTGTGTGGGATAACCGTATTCGATTAGAAGTTCCCGCTCTGAGAAGCCCAGTTCCAGCAGCATATCCCGGTAGCCGGTATCTGCTTTATCACCCTTACGGTATGTTGTCGTGCTGATATCCTGTCCGGGAAGATAGATCTGCAGCAGGGCGTTCAGAAAGAGCTTTTGGATGCCGAGGTTTCGGTATTGAGGATGTATGCCCAGAAATTCGATGCTGCCTGGTGAGCGCGTAAATGCCAGCGCACCGATCAGGACCGTATTATCTTTTAATACGAGTGCACGCTTCTCCAGGATGCTTTCCTTCAGCTTTTCAAGATACTCCGTTTCGTCCATGACCGGATAACCGTCGATCACCAGCCGCATCAGATCCATCCATGCGGGTATATCTGAAAAGACCGCCAGCTGGATTTGTTGGAGATTGTATTCTTCTGCTGATTGTTTTCTTTGCAGAGTGAATCTCAGCTGAAGAGGATAGAAGCAGCCGCTGTCGCGGTATTGCGCCGGCGTTGCTTTATATATCGCTTTAAATGCATTGGTAAAGGACTGTTGGCTTTCATATCCGCAAATAGAAGCAATCTCTATGATCTGTTTATTGGAAAAAACCAGAAGCTTTGCCGCTTCCGTAAGCTGCCGGCGATTTGCATAGTCATGGAGTGTCATGCCGACTGTTTCAGAAAATACCCGATGTAGGTGATATTTGGAATAATGAACCGCAGCTGCTACTGTACCCAGATCAAGATTCCCGTTAAGGTGATCTTCAATATATGCTATGACCGAATTGATGCAGGTTAGTGAACTGTCGCTCATAGGTACTCCCTCCTTCCTTGTTCGTATAATAACAGATTCCTGCAGGAATGTTTTCATATTTATTGCTGTTTTAGCACAGAACGGTTTCCCATATATTACCTCCACAATTATATAGGTTCGTCTAGCTTGAACGGCTTCTATTTCCCAGCGCTTTTTTGTTGCCTGCAACTGTGAAAGGGGACTTGCTCGGGTAACAGTAGATAGGAGGAAATGTTGACAATCATGGTAAATCTCATATATGGCGGTATGCTCAGTCCTCGTTTGTTGACTTTGCCCCGGCACCCGATATAATGAAGGTAGAAAATTCGAAATTCATATTGGAGAGAAAATCATGAGGATTATAATCTGTGATGACGATCCGGTCTTTCTCGATGAGATGAGCGAGCGTATTCAGACGTATTTTGAAAAACAGGGCAGTGATGTAACGATAAAGACTGTTATGGATGGGAATGAACTGCTCCGAATGTTGGGGAATTATCCGGCAGATGCTGTATTTCTCGACATTGATATGCCGGGAATCAATGGGTTTGAGACTGCCGGCGCTGTAAAGAAGCAGTATCCTGACTGTATCCTTGTATTTTGCAGCTGTCATAATGAGTTGGTATATGATTCTTTTGAATACGAGCCTTTCTGGTTCCTGTGTAAGAGTAATGCAGAAGAAAAGACGGGGATGGTTCTTGATAAAATAGTCCTAAAATTAATTGCAGGACAAAGGGGGTATGCCGTCAGGACAAAAGACAGGATCATACGGGTGCGGTACAGCGACCTTCTCTATGCAGAAGTAGAGAAACATAAAGTGCGGCTTCACCTGCAGGATGATGCGGTGGAGTTCCGGGGGCGGCTTTCCGATACGGCGGGAGAACTGGAACAGCATGGTTTTGTGAGGATCAATAGCGGTTGTGTTGTGAATCTGGAATGGATTAGCCGGATTCAGAACAGTGACCTTTTCCTGAAAAACGGGGAAATCCTTGCTGTGAGCAGAGGATGCAAAAAGCAGGTGAAGGAAATATTTTACAATTACCTGGAAAGGACGTAGTATAACAGCACAGGCTTTTTTCAGGAAATGGAGTGGGACAGATGGAAGTTACGGAAATGCAGGGCTATTTTGACATTCTGCAGATTGGTACAGCCGTTTTTCGGGCTGGAATCTGCTTGATACAAGCTGTTGTGATTGTCTGGATTCTTACAAAATTATACGGCAGGAGACATGATGGTATCAGGGGAATGGCTGGAAGCGCTGTTGCTACAGCGTTGCTGTTTATTTTTTGGGCCGTAGAGCAAAGTGGCTCTGTTTCAACAAACGGAGTTTTGTCGCTGTTGGTCCCTATTTTTATTACAATGATGTATGCCATTTTGGAGCTTCGGCGAACCTGGAAACGGAAACTGACTGGAGTGTTTGCGGTTACTGTGCTAATTCCGTTTATATCTGTTATGATCTCCAGTTTTGCCCTGGCAATGCTGATTACGGTGTTTCCGGGGATCCGTGAGAATCCTGGGGTGCTCCCATTTTCCTCTTCAGCAGGAATTCTGGTTATTTATCTGACCGGCTGCCTTGTGGCTTACAGTGGTATAAAGCGAGGTGAGATGCGGAAAATGGAACAGGAGCTTCAGCAGCAGAAGTATGAAGCACAGGAACGGGATATGGACGAGATTCGCGAACTATATGCACATCTGCAGAAAGCCAAGCATGATGCTAAACACCATATTACATTACTTGAGACTCTTCTGGAAACCGGAAGAGTGGAAGAGGCGTATGCCTATTTAAAGGAGTATTCGTCTTCTGAACAGCTCCTGAAGATGGATAAGGTGTGCAGCAGGAATATGGTAGTGAATTATCTGATCAGCATGAAATCTGCGCGGATGCAGGAAGCGGGGATTCATTTTACCTGCAGTATCTGTGACCAGATTACGGGGGTGAGCGATGTAGATCTCAATATCCTGCTGGGGAATCTGTTTGACAATGCGATCGAGGCATGTGAAAGGAGAAACGGCATCAGAGAAATCTCGTTGACTATAAAGCGAAGAGGAGCTTATCTGGTGATCATCATGGAAAATACAGCAGGGGAAAATGTGTCATTCGCAGAGACGGCGAAACCGGATAAAGTAAATCACGGTTACGGACTGTCCTCAATGGACGAAATAGCAGAACGTTATGGCGGAAGAGTGCATAGGGAACAAGTGGCATCAGAAGGCAATGATAATAGGGATAAGAAAGTGAATATGGTACGGGTAAGTGTCATACTGGATACAAATTGGGACGCTTCCGATACAAAATAGGCCAAATCCTTGAATCAGGTATCCGAAACGTATAGGATTGTAATAGAATAATGCGGGCGGAGGATTGAAGGATATGGGGATGAAGCAAATCCAGTGTGATGGAGTGAGCCTTTCCTATGAAAGGGGAAAAGAAGCTCTCCAAGGCATTACATTTTCTATGGAAAGCGGAACAAATCTAGGACTGATTGGACCGATAGGTTCTGGGAAAACTACGCTTCTTCGAATATTAGCCGGAATATTGGAGGCAGATGGAAGGATAGAGATGGCTGCATCCGAGCCAGCCGGCTATATGCCTGCATCGGGTGGTCTGATCAATGAGCTGACAGTACGGGAAAATCTGGATATCTGGTGCCGGGCTTTCCATACATCCAAAACGGAGTTCGATATGTTGCTCAAAATACTGGGGATTTCCAGAATTATTGACCAAAAGACTGGGACCTTGTCTTCCGGTCTTAAGAAGCTCGTGCTGTTTGCCTGTACGGTGGTTGGAAAGTCCCCGGTTATTCTTCTGGATGAACCCTTTGTCCATCTGGATATAGAAAGCTGTACGAAAGTACAGAAAGTGATTACGGAGTACCTAGCGGAAAGCACGGTTATCATATCTTCACATAACTTGGAATATCTGGCAGGGATCACAGACAGCCTGTTGATTCTAAAAACCGGTAGTCAGATATTCCATGGTACTCCGGAGCAGCTCCGGCAGCAGTACAGTAAAGATGCTGAGAAAGACTTAAAAGAGTTATATCTGGAAGCGGTAAAGGTGTCTGACTATGGAAATGGACGCAGAGAAGGAGAGATGTGAATATGAGGACAAAACAATTGTGTTCTGCGTTTTTGCGTGAAATCCGACTGATGCTGATATTCTGGCGGATGGAACTTGGGATTATGATTCTTTCACCGGTCATTTTTTCCCTGATACCATACTTAAGGGAGTTCCGCGGACGGTCAAATCTGGATCCGGTGGTTCTGGCATATGCAGGATTGAGTGCAACTGCGGTATATCTCGTATACTATGTTATTTATGAGACGACAAAATGTGAAAGAGAGTCAAAAAGTCTGGAGAAAGCAGTAGCATTTTGGGGAATCAAAAGGATCGTCCTTGCAAAAAGTATCGTTGCTGGATGCGTTGGGCTTCTGGGGGAAATCCTCTTTTGTGTCTGCTATAGCGCCATACATATGGAAACAGATATCTTCTCTTTGGAAATCTTCTTACTTACCGTTCTGAATACAGTGATTTTTGCTTTTCTAGGTTCGGCAATTTTGTGTATTACAGACAGCCTGGTAGCCAATACGGTTCTGGCAATGTTCCCCTTCCTGTCACTTACGGTTATTCTTTTACAAACGGTTTGGCTTAATATATTTATTCTGGTAGTAGAAAGTATGGCTACAGTAATAGTGCTACACAAACTTCAGGGGCAGATCAGAAGAGGCCATGCTGGCTGGCTACGGTAAGTTCAATGGAATCAAAAAGTAAAGTCTCCAGACCAATGAATTCCAAATCTGTGGCAGCAGGCGAACCAATCTAAGATGTATATTTTCATAGCGTAGTGTGGCTTTGCACGGATTATGGAAAAAACGGAGTGATTTAGAGTCAGACCCAGGGGAAATGTGTTCCAGCAAATTATGTTTAGGATAAATATGGAGGGGCGGCCGTATTCCGGCCAGCCCCAATTAAGTATGTATTAATGTGTTTGGCTGTTTATTATCAATATATGGTTGTGCTTCCTATCGTCTTGCTATTGTGTATCTAGCCTGATGAATTAGGAACGAAGGAATGTTTTAATGAGTCCAGCCACTTCGTCTGCACGGGAGGCAATTAGCGGATGCGTTCCTTCGTCAAATATTCTATAGCTGATCTGAGGATTCAATTCGTGTAAATGTTTGCATTCTTCTTCCATGTTGTTTGAAAGCATTTCATCCTGTTTGCTGATTGTAATTAGCAGCGGAAGTTGGATCGTTTCTATAGGAGCATGAAAGATTCGGATTTGCTTTCTTTCATAATTCACAAGGGCTTCTGTATCTAAGTCAACAACATATTCCCAATCTTCGCCTTGGCACCACTCATAAAATCCTCTTGCCTGCTCATTGCTTTTGGCAAATTGCCGTTCTCGAATAATACCATCAGCAAAACCTTTCGGCAAAGAGTTGCCGTCAAAACTATCTGCTACCACTTTTTTGAATAGTTCTGGTGTTTCTAGAGCGGCATTGATAGCCGCGTAGGCACCGCCGCTTGTCCCGATTAGATTTACTTTCCCATAGTTTAGTGTTCTGCATAGTTCTATAATTTGATGGCCCTGATCGATCCAGAGTTCATCAGGAAACTTTATAATCCGATCTGATTTGCCATTACCTAAGAAATCAATAGAAATTGCTTTCAGATCATCCGTGTACAGCGGCAGAAGATATTTAAACATCTTTGAAGAAGCAGTATTCCCATGAAGAAAAATACAAGGTTCTCCATTTCCGGTTTCAGTATAAAAAATATTCTTTCCGTAGTAGTTAAAATATGACATAAATGCCCTCCTTATCATTGTTTGTGTTTTGATATACAGGGCGATGTGTCTATCCCTGTATGCTATTTCATAATCCGCATCTTTATCGCCTCCTCTAACAAACTTTAAATGTTATATCTCTATACACAATTTTAATATATATCTATGATACCACAGCATTGATACAAAATTAAGCATAAAGACATACTAGATTACACCCGGTCATTCTGTAATTAATCTTACGTTTTTGTAAGTGGAAGATTACTACCTTATATGATAAACTTATCAAAGAACAACAAAGAAAGGAGTAAACTAATGCTTACGCTAAGCGATGTTGAGCAGTTTGCAAAAGAAAATAATGTGAAATATCAGATTATTGATGAGAAAGATTTCTCGACAGAAAAAAGTTATGAGGGGATTAAGAGAGCGGTTATTATCCGTTTTGATGATGACGGTAATGCCACAGGATATTCTATAGTAGATAAAACCCCAAAATAGCATTAAAGGTTTCGAAGACTGTAGTAAGTGTAGGACAGAAATATCTTGAAGCTAGTGGAGTATATGTCATGAAAAGGGTTCTTATTGTTGAGTCTGATATGGATTATGCAATTGAGACAGGAATACGTTGGGGAAGGAAGGGATTTGCTCCAATATTTGCTTTTTCCATTCGAGAGGCAGTAGCCGAAACGCGATTACAGGAGCCGGAGCTTATTCTTGTTAATCAAAGTTTGCGTGATAGTAGTAGGAATGAATTCCTAAAGGAACTAAATAATTCTGGTTACTATGTGCAGACAGGCATTAGAGTGAAAGAAGACGGCTTGGATAATAAGTATATTCTAATTGATAAAAGTGAACGCATTGTAATTGAAGAGTCGATAGACACGGAATAATGGTAGTGATTTATAAGTCTCGTTATTTCTTCTTCTGTCGACATCAGAATAATTATCCCTTTCTTCTGAATATTGAACACAAATAACTGCCCAATTATTACGAAAAAAATTTTTAATATGATAGCATATCTTCATTTAGAACAGGTGCTAATCAAGGTTTGAGTTGGATATTATTAGGACTATATGCTAGAATAGAGACATCAATCAGAAATAAGGTGGAAATTTGGATGAATAACAAATATGGTATACCCAAAGTCAAAGTGTCTCGAATTTCAGCGGAGGATCTTCTCCGTATACGTGAAGAGGAAGCGCAGAGAGCTTTTGCTCAACAGTTATACTTAAGTATAATTGTATTACATGACAAATTTGACTACGATAAAGGTGACTTGAAAAAGTATCTGAGTGAAATGCTGAAACAGTATGACAGTATGGATAAGAATTTCTGTTCCATGGATGATGTGGTTGAGACTGTAAAATCAGAAATAGGAATTGACTTGCGGACGATATAATTCTGGCCAATTAATTTCAGTTGATGTAAAAACAGAAAATTGATATTATTACTATATAGTGTAAGTTCTTAAGTGAGGAGAGCATTCGCTTGACTCAAAATTAACATAATCCCTGGTAACAGGTGAATTGTATTTAGCCTTTGGTATATATGCCAAAGGTTTTTTTATTAATGAAAAGAATTTACAGAATATAAAAATGAAAGGAGAGATTGTATGCAGAAGGAGATTATGAACAACGATAATACGCAAGAGGTGAATAATGAAAGAAAGATTGAAATCCATAAGCAATGTGTTTTTTGCCATCAAATGAAGATAGTGTATATGACAGAAGACGAATACGAAAAGTATGAGTTACATGCAGCAGGTGTTGGCCTTATACAGGAGATGCTCCCAGAGATAGACAAATGTGATCGTGAATTACTAAAGAGCGGCATATGTGGTGATTGCTGGAAGAATATGTTTGGTCCCGCCCCATTGGAACAGGATGAAGATGGCGAAGACAACAATGAAGAGGATAACGAATGAGAGGTGATGAGACCTCTTTTTTTTATGCAGTTTTAGTAAAAGGAGGAAGCAGCCAGTATGCTCTGGCTGCAATTTTTATTTTGGAAAGTACAAATTATTCAAAGGAATTTATTGATAAAATTAATTGTATGTCAGGGAAATATTCCAGATGGGCAATTTTTCAAGATTTAATTACAATGATGGCCATAAGCATGGCAAATGCCTGCGATAAGCGGCAGGCAAAAGAACGAGAAGATGAGTATATGAGTATAATCCATCGTTATAATAAGTCGGAGCAGGAGACTTTTCCAGAAATGTTAGGTATCATAGTCAGTGCGCTCGAACAAAATCCGGATCAGGATTTTCTTGGTGATATCTATATGCAGTTAAGTTTAGCTGATAAAATGAAAGCCCAGTATTTTACACCTTATCATTTATCAAAAGCGATGGCAGAGATGGTTTGGACAGAGGATAAGGATGATTTACCATTTATCAATGAGCCAACATGTGGATCTGGTGCGAATTTGATTGCTATTGCAAATTTGATGAGAGAGAAGAAATTTAATTATCAACAAAATGCGTATTTTGTTGCACAGGATATTGATCCTTTGGTTGCAAAAATGTGTTATATCCAATTATCTTTACTGGGATGTCCCGGTGTAGTGATCATTGGGAATACTTTGGAAGGGAGAGCAGGCGAAAGAGAGTACTGGTATACACCTTTTCATTTTGTATTTGGCATAGGAATTCTTGCGAGGAAGCGTAGGCAGGAAGAAGCAAAGAAAGAAATTGTAATTGATAAAGCGGAGGTAGCTGAATCAGATACAGATGGACTTCTTCGGGCAGTAGGAATTATTTGAAACTAGTCTTATCCGGATTAATCATAGGGATTATATGCGGATAAGACTTGATTTTATACTAAAAATGTTATAGTATGAATAATACAGATAACATATATTGATCTCGCTTCGCGAATTAAACAAGAAAGGGGGAGCCAAATGCGCAGCATATATGCTTCCGAACAGTTAAGTCAAGTCATCTGGCCAGATTTTATAAATAATTTTAAAAGTGAATCGTCTGTCGGCTCATATTTATCCGACATTAACGAATTTATGGATTTTATTAAAAAAGACTTCCTAATTTTGTCAGCTGCAGATGTAAATAATTATTATAATGAAATGAAATCTAAAGTTGCAAATGGTGATATTCAGGGAAATACAATGGCCAAGAAATTCAAAGAGTTACATTCTTTTGCTATGTTTATCGCGGATAATCGTAAAGAATACTGTGTGCCGGATACGTTTAAAGATTACTTTCTTGAATATCTGGGATTTGTAGAGAAGCAGGAGAAACTGGCAAAGACGATTCCATTGGATCATATGGATCGATTACTGGCTGCTGCCCAGGACAATATAATGGCATATTGTATTCTGGTGCTTTTACAGCGAGTAGGTATGACGTCAACAGATATAATTGAGCTGAAACCATCAGATTTTGCGGTTTATGATAATGGAGTATATGCCTTTTTACAGGACAGAGAGAGAGTTTTTTTTATTCCAGATGATGTATATAAAATATTGGTACAGTATATGCAGACAATCAACCAGAATGAGTATTTGTTTGTTAATAGCAGAGGAAATCCGCTTAATACGATGTATATCAGCCGTCTTTTAAAGAAGTATACTCAGAAAGCAGGGATCCCTTCCTATAGTGCCGAATCAATTCGCAATTCCTGTGCATCTATGATGTTTGCATATGGTGTGCCTGCAAAGAGCATTGCAGCCCAGATGGGTACAACTATGTTGCATATCAATCGTTATAAGAATATGTTTTATAAAGATGAGGTGTTAAAGTCAGCTAACAATATGGTGAAAGTACATATCGATCCGCCAATTTTATAAATGATAATTGAAAAGAGGTATTAATAATGGTACAATTAAGCCATCATAAAGAAAGGGGTGTAGATAATGCCACAGATTATTCCAATAAAGGATCTAAAAAATACTTCTGATATATCGGAAATGTGTCACCGTACAGATGAACCTATTTTTGTTACAAAAAACGGCTATGGTGATATGGTTATCATGAGCATAGAGAGCTACGAATATAAAATGAAGCAGATTAAAATATATGAAGATATCGAGGCCTCTGAAAGACAGATCAAAGAGGGAAAGGTAAAGGATGCAAGGAGGTCCCTTTCATCTATGAGAGAACGGTATGGCTTATAAACTGATCATTACTGAAAAAGCAGAAGAACATTTGGATAACCATGTGCACCATTTGATATACAAACTGAAAAACAATCAGGCGGCTGTACATCTGCTTGATAGCATTGGCAAGATTTATGACAGGTTGGAAGAAAATCCTTTTCAGTTTTCCGAAAGTAGAGATGTGAATCTCCAACGGGGTGGATATCGAGAGGCAGTTTTGACCAATATGGACTATGTGATAATATTCCGGATAGAGGAAACTTCTGTATATGTAACAGGTATTTTCCATCAGTTGGAGAATTATACAAAGAAAGTGTGACAGCAGTTGGCACTGAGTCTGAAAAATGATTCGGTGCTTTTTCTGATGCTTTAGCTGGCAAAATGAAAAATTTGACTTTCCTGAATGCGTGCAATATAATCAAATTAACTAGTTTCTTATTCATTTCATCTGCTTTTCAGCGGACGAATTTGCAGAATCCCTGGAAACAGGTTTTATCATAGTTTTTAGGGTGAGCAAGAAAGAAACATTGCATCCGATTTATTTCGGGTGCTTTTTTATTGCATTTTTTATAAAAGGAGGACAAATCATATGAAGATTTTTAAAGGAACAGTTTTTTCGGGAGTTCCGCCCGAATATATGGCGCAGCCAGCAGAACAGTGTATTATTTACTATTCAAAGGAGCTGCCGTATGGAAGAAGATGTGAAAAGATTTATATATAATCATGGATTTGCCGGGCGTGGTGATTATTACAGTTACCATATAGCGCTCGGCTTTTATTATGCCTATACGCGCGATGCGTATCAGCTTTCAGAGAAAGTGCAGGATGGGGAAGTATTCGATGATTATGAAGCATGTACAGTAATCAGAAATCTGGAGCTTGCAAAACATACCTATCGATATTTCAGGAACAAATTGTTCCCGAATCTTGCTGTTTTTGATACAGCCGAGACAGTTACATTTTATGGAAGTAAATTGGAAAATGGCAGACTTACAGGGGATGTAACCGAGGCTGTTAAAACCGCTAAAAAATGGTTGAAGCAGTTCTATCATAAGAATAACAGCTTCGAAAAGATGAGCGGAATTATAGAAGGAGGAGACAAAATGACTTCAGGTATTCTGTTTCTGTACGAAGTTTCAGCGTACATTCTCTATTTATGCGATGAAACTATTGATTATATATTTCTTGAAGCAGGGCATTTATCAGACAGAGGTACAGGAAATGAAAATTGATTTAAACAAATTCGCAAAAATTATAGCAGCTATGAATGACTTAGAGAATTCAATAGAAAACCAAGAGTATCACGAACTGTTGGGCATTCTTTCTGGAAATAGGACTTGTCTTGAGAATATTACTCTTGAACAACTGGCCTATTATATTGAGAACCTAGAAAGCATAGTAAGATCTCCGAATTGGGCGAGTTGTTATCATCTGCAATTTAGTGAACTGGTGCAGCTAAAATCAAATCTAAGACGGGGGATATGAGTATGTCAGATGGAGTAATAAAAACTATCATTACATTAGATGAGGATCAATTTAGTGGACGCTATTCGAATGCGGCTAAAGTAGATATTATTAAAAAAAATGGAACAATATCAACAAAATATGTGGATGTCGGAGCTCTGGTACAGGCATTACTGGATAGTAAGAAAGGTGAAATTCAGTATCATAGAATTGGTGCATTGCCTCAAGGATTCTATGATGGGATGATATTACGGGATGACCAGGGTAAAATCAGTGGAAAGATTCTTGTCACCGCTTCAAAACGTAAAACGCTTATCATGTTTGAAAATACCCGGTATGAGGCCTGCTGCCCGGCGTTTTTGTTTAGCTTTACGTTAGCTAAGGGACGAATTGGCAATACAAAGGTATTTGCGATAAAAGGAACAAATTGGAATCAAGATACAAAACTCTATAATTGCCCCTTAGGGAATGTTAACACATATGATAATCGTGTGTGTTGGGGCAGTAATTCGCTCCCTTCCATTGACAGTCTGCATAAGCTAGATGTAGCTGTTTCAATGTTTTATGACAGCCCATATAATAATGACCATTTTAGGCCAGGCGTGTCAATTAAGTGGAAATGCGATAATCTGAGAGAAGTTCTGAAAAGGCTGGAAAAATTAAAAGAATTTCCGGAACGCTTGCTTGTACCAAGTGGTATTACAATAAAAGATTTATTAAGATAAAAGGAGGAATAATAAAGATGAGTAATGAATTATTAGCAGCATTTGGCATCACAGATGAGGATTTGAAAGAAGCGAAAGAAGAAAAAAAGATTAGTTCGGCAAGAACTGAAAAAAAGAAAGCTAAAAAGAAAAAAAGGAAGGAATATGCTCTTCCGCTTCGTTTTTGTGGGGGATGCAGACAGAAAATAATTCAGGGAGAAGGAACTATTACACAAGAAGAACTACGTAAAACAGTGGAAGAGTCCTTCAGCGAAATAACTGGAATGATAACAGATTTCGAGGTAATCGAAAATGTAAAAGAGGAAGAAGGAGTGCATTATGCTACATACCTAAAGCCGGTAATGTCTTTTACTGCAGCCAATGAGAATTCAACGTTTTCATTTCCGCTTAGTATTAGCGCGGGGGGAGTCGGTGTTATGAATCTTGATCAGGAACTGACATTGCATGAAATAATGGAAACATTGATTGAGAACAGTCCTGAGTTTGAAGGGTGCAGTTTACACTATAATGAAAAAGCGGATGCGTTGATTCCGTTTTTTCAAGCTTCTGAGCCGGCAGGGGTAGAGTATGATCTGCCTATTACCGTGGGGATTGGATCAATGTCAACAGAAGCGACATCTGCGCTTTTTGGAAGAGATAAAGCTACTTACGAAGAATTACGTGAGAAACTGGCTCAACAGTATCCGGAATACATGGATTGCGGCTTTGTTTATAATCAGAAATTGAATCTGTTGGTCCCGGTTATGCAGTGCAAAAGCAGACCTGGTGAAACGGTCAATCAGGTTCTTCTGCCCGTAGTTGTAAGAGCAGGCGGATTTAATATGACCGTCCAACCCGAAGATATTAATGGGCAGCGAATTGCAACACTTGAAGAAATCAGGAAAGTGGTCGAGAAAATTTATCCGGAGTATTCTAAAGAACGTACAGAAATGCTGTATGATGAAGAGAAGAAATTTGTTATTCCGATACTGAAAAGCTCCAGAAAGGGACTGATCGTACATAACACGAGAACTGCGTGGGAGCATATAGAAGAATTTGATAAGCAGGGCAACAAATGGCGTAAAGAGGTTCGGCCTTATGGTGTTTTTAAACGAAACGAATCTCAGAAAGGAGCTCTCAGTTTCCAACTTACAGCGCCAAAAATACCTGGAGAGTTTCTTGATCAGATAGTGATCCGATTTAGAAAGGATCCGTCAAAGGAGGCTGCATTTCAGATCTTCTATGATATAGAAACGCAAGAATATGAACTTTATGAACCGGTCCAAAAAAGAAGCAAGACTTCTGTTCACTTCATTCGTAATCATCGGCTGGAGACAGAAAAGACGCTGATGATGGACATCCACAGTCATGGTATGATGGAGGCATTTTTTTCTGGAATTGATGATCGGGACGAAAAAGGAGTACAGCTTTATATGGTTCTCGGTAATCTCAATTGTTCTTCTCCCAGTCTTAAACTGAGAGCTGGTATGGCAGGACATTTCCTCAATCTTTCGTTACATGACGTATTTGAGGAGGGATCCGCAATATGAAGTACAATATTATAATAGTCGGATGCGGAGGAACAGGAGCAAACTATATTGTTGAGCTTGGCCGCTATCTGTATCAAAACCCGGTTTCATGTATGTGCTCACTGCTTCTGATTGATGGTGATGTTGTTGAAGCGTCAAATATATCAAGACAGCCATTTTCTCCTGTCGATATCGGGAGAAAGAAGGCAGAAGTAATGTCAGAAATACTTCAGGAAGCTTTTGGAGTAGGGTGTAGATTCTATCCGGAGTATCTTTTAAGCCATAATGAACTCAGTTCGTTGGTAAGCGAAGATATTATGACGATCGTAATAGGAGCAGTTGATAATCATGCCTGCAGAAAGGTTTTGCATAAGTATTTCCTTATGAATGATAATTGTATTTATCTGGATGCAGCAAATGAATACTCTGCCGGTGAAGTAGTAATTGGAGTAAAGGTGAATGGCAGTACGCTGGCTCATGACCGGGCATATTACTATCCAGAAATTCTGACTGATAAATCAGTACCAAAAACAGAGGAAAGCTGTCTTACTGTGAACACGAGGGAACCTCAACATTTGATCACAAATTTATTTGCGGCATTGCTTCTTTTAAAATGTACAGTAGAAGTGATCACCGATAGTGGATGGTCAGGAGGAATCTACTATTTTGATGCTTTTAAAGGTTACTCCAGATTTAAAGAGGAAGAAATATGATTAAGCGAGTGAAAAACAAACTCCCTTATCCAAAAGATGTAAAGAAGGAGGCAATACCGGATACTGTCAGCAGTTATCTTATACTGAGGCTACTGTGTACCTATTTTGATCATCTAACAGGAGTTAAAATATCTGCTGAGATTCCGGAAATGTCTTCTTATCTTGACGAATATTTGATTACAGGGAAAGATTTCCCATTTTATAGTAGTGAACCAGATAGAATTAAGGAGCAATTATATACCAAAGTGCTCGAAAAAACGTCATTTGTGGCGACTACGATAAAGTTATGTAAGAGAAAAGAAATTAATAAAAACATAGAACAAACCAGGGCATATTTTGATAAGGAAGTGAAGAAAGATCTGACAGAGAGTCAGAAAATGCTGTACAGACGTCTTCCTTCACCGGTATTGAATGGAATAGCAGCTAATGCTGATCTGGCAGTTTATCTGTCTAGTAATTCTTTGAGCGGGTATTTCCAGTTTGCTGAACGAAACGAACAACTGATTTTACAATCGTTTCATGACGGGGATATTTTACTGCGCAGTATGATAAAATCCTTGAAATTATGGAGCGGGAATTCATATCTGGCAGAAGAAAAACAGATTATGGATCTGATTGGGTTCAGTATAACAGGGGGAAATCTGGGTAGGATTTATGGAAAACTCCGACCTAACTTTTTTGCATTGTTATGTTTTATAGATGAGTTGTTGGCTTTTGCTGACAACTCATTTCATTTCATAAAGGAGGAAGTAAATTGACATTTGAGGAAATTAAGAAAATAGACCGGGGACCGGATTATGAAATGTATTCGGATAGTGTAGTTGATTATTCTGCAAATGGGCCTAGTTTTAATCTATATTATTATATTATGCTTTTAGTTCTGTATATGAAAAAATTCGATGAAACATATGGAACAGAGTTTTATCTTAAGGATAATATTGAATCCTTATTCCGTTATGCAGGAGATTATGAAATTGAAGATTCTTTTTATGATGAGGTCTTTTCTTTTGAATATGAAGCTATGGATTGTTTTATCAGGACTGCTGAAAAATACGGATTTGAATCATTCGTCTATGACTTTACGAGTGAAGAGTACGAAATTAAAGAGACGAAGGATCCCGAAAAAGAACTAATGAAGAAGCTGATCAGTGAAATAGGAACGGCAGATGATGTCTGGGTAAAAATCTTTGAAGATTGTAGTGAGATGTTGCTGGATAGTAGCTTTTGCCTTGAAACAGGAACAGTCATTATAATAAGAAATCATGAAATGGGTGCATATAAACAAATATGCTCAAAATACGATGAATTACTTCAAAATCGGCTAAAGGAAGAACAGCGAGAAATAGAACGGACAATCCGCAAGCTTACATATCCGGTGTTTTATTACCATATTCTTGAGAGCGATTATGTGTACGATTATTACTATATGTGTCTGGTCATTGGGTTTGACGGGTATCAAAGCTGCAGTTTTATGCAGTTGAATATATCCTGGTTGATCAATTGTTTTATCCTGAAACAATTATTCCAGGATTTCAAACAAAAGCTCATGACATTACTTTCTAATATGGAAGGGGCTGTGTGTGATGAAAATGGCAAGTAAGCCTCTGTGGTCCCAAGCCCAGAAGGAGATTGTAATGCATGAAAAAGGAGCTTTGCGTGTATGTGCCGGACCGGGAACAGGGAAGACAACGGTCATGGTAGCAAGGGCAAAGAGATTATGCGAAAAACTGGTTGAGCCAGGAAGAGTATTGATTATAACATATTCTAGGCGTGCGGCAGATGAAATTCGGGAGCAATTTGAAAAAAACAGAGCTCCCGTGGTAAAGACACTGCATGCGATCGGATACCAGATTATCCAACGCAATCACGCATTGATCGGAGAGAAGAAGCTGGCAACGCATGTTGACCATATGCTCATTTTGCAGGAATTGCTTACTGTGCTTCCCAGAATCCCACAGATAGATACTTCCAACCAGACACGATGGATTCAGTCTATGGAAAATCTTCTTAAAACATTTGACTACATTAACGAACTGGGCGAAGAGGAGTATGAAAAAAAATATCCTGACAAAAATAATGAGAGGCTGATGATTGCTAAAAGTATGTATGAACAGAAAATGACTATGCTGGGGTATATTACATATGATGAACAGATTCAATATGCAGTCAGTATCTTGGAAAAGCATCCGCATATAAGACAGGCTGTTGCCGGGGAATATGATTATATCCATGTGGATGAAACACAGGATATGGATGAGGATCAGATTCAGTTAATTCGCCTAATGGTTAAAGAACCAGAGCGTAATATTGCCGTATTTGGTGATGTAGATCAAGCAATCTATAGTTTTCGGGGCGGGAGTACTCATCTGCTGCTCAACTTCAAAGATTATTATCCTGATGCAACAGACATTGTACTTGACAAGAATTATCGATCCACTCAGGAAATCCTCAATACCGCAAATGTGCTTATCAGGCATAACCAGAAACGAGTACCGATAGTGACGGAGTCAGCATACGGTTTTTGTTCATCCCGGCCTGTTTGGCTTGCAAACTTTAGAGCAGGTCATATGGGAAATTTAATAAGAGGAATCTGCAGGAAAGCAGGATGCTCTCTCAATCAAGTAGCCATCATTTCAAGAACTAATATGGAATTGGAGAGGCTGGGTAATGCGCTTGATTATTATAATGGAAAAACCTCTGCTGAAAATCGAATCAAATATGAATTGCCTAAGTACTATTTGCGCCAGGATCCTGTTTTCCAGCTGCTTCTGGATATACTTGCCATAGCAATAGGAAGATACAATGATAATAATACTTGGATCCGCCTGCTTTCTGCGCTTGGATTTCAAGCAGTGTGCCAGAAGAGCAACAGTACAATATATGAGGAATACTTAAGTGTCGGTGAAATCTATGCATATGATTCTGAAGAAGCATCGTTGTATTATGTCCTGCCAGAATGCAAGACGGGTATTATCAGAGGGTTCGCAAAAATATATCAGATTTGCCAATTTTTCTATTTACCTCTTGAAACGGCTGTGAGAAAGGCGGCTGCTGAACTATGTGATAAACGAATCAGCAGGGGGATGGATAGTTTAAGGCTTATATGCAATCTAATCCGCGATCGACAGATGAAGTCACCTCAGGAGTTGTGGAAATATATGAATGGTATGCGGCTATTTCAGGATAATACACGAATTCAGTATACACAAACGGCAGATCATCTACACATGCTCACAGCTCATGATGCAAAAGGAAGACAGTTTCAGGTTGTCATAATATATGGAGCAGACAAATTTGAAACCGGTGATATCGAGGAGGATCGCAGGCTGCTTTATGTGGCTATGACGAGAGCAGAAAAATATCTGTTCATGACAGAGGAGTACATGGGAAGAAGTACCCTGTTAGGAGAAATCGGACAGAATATGAATATGATAGGAGGAAAAACATATGCCTAAACATCTGGTATTTGGAAATGAACCATTTTTGGTAGACAAGATGCGGAACCGGCTCAGGAGCGAAGTTAAAACTCCGGAATTCAATCTGCTGGAGACAGATGAATTTACGGATGTGGAAATCCGTTTCCTGAATCAGTATCCTATGCTTGGAGACAGGAAGATGCTTATTTTTAATGCACATGGTATGAAAGAGTGTGAGGCAGTTGTAGATTATTTGGATGAAATGAACAGCGATAATGTGCATACTTACTTATTTGTAGACGAGGTGGATCGCCGCACGAAGCTCTTTAAACGATTTTTAAAAGGCGAGGTGGAAGAGTTTAACAAAGTATCGCGGGAGATGTTGGAAAAAACAATTCTGCAGTATATTAAGAAGAAAGGGTGTGAGATAAAATCTGATGCATATACCTTATTTCTGCAGCTGATTAACTATGAATCTGAAGAAACGAATTTATATGATGTCATGCACGCTTTAGAAAACATCTGCTCCAGCAAGGAAATCACTGCTGAGGTAGTGGAAAAGGCTGTCGTGGATCGAGAGACGGAAAATATTTTTTTGCTTATTCGTCTGATATCAGAGGGGAAAAATAAAGAATTATTCCATCAGGCGGAGCTGATCCTTCGGCAAAATAGTGGGAATATAATAGGAGTATTGTCATTAGTTTTGAGGAATTACAGAATCGCTTATAAAATGCAGGTTTGTAATTGCACTCTTGCGGATCTGGGTGTTAATCCCAGGACGTACATTCCAAAGCTTTCGGCAGAATTATGTAGCCGAGCCATGGACATACTGGACGATACTATTGCAAGAATTAAGACTGGTTTTTACAGTCAGGATATCGGATTAACGATAGCTTTGGGGAAACTATGTACACTTCAGAAAGAATAGGATAGTAAGTATATCGAAATTTAGGATCGGGGCAGCATTGTAGCTGCCCTGCTTATTGTCATGTCTAAATAGGTGCGGTCTTAAAACTCTGTATCTGCATTAGATAAAAAACTGTTCTGAAAATATTCCTATGCTATGAACTGTAGCAGATGATATAATCGAAATGTATCTTTGATGAAGAACTGTATTTTCGGATGCTCCAGATTGCATTGGATATACCGGAACAGACTTGATAGAAGACAGGTCTCCACGCTGATATCTTTATCTGAAGTGGTGGTTGGGGAAATTTATGGAAAGAAAGTGATCAATAACATGGAAGTTCATCGTAACCGTCGGCTTCGAGTTGCTTTACAGAAAGAACTGGAACAACTGGAAAAGCAGGAAAAACGAATGGAGAAAAAATTCAGCAAACAGGAACCGCCGGAGTGGAAAACCGCGTTGGAAGCAAAAGTGCCGGAAAAAGTACGGATAAATCTGGAAAAGGCATTCTGCAAAGCGTTTTCTGTGGTATTTCAACATGGAAATTCATTGATCGAAAAAACATATAATAAAGAAGAACTTCAGAAGGATCATGAGATACAGGCTTATGCGGTGCAGATCAAAGGGAATCGCAAAGAGCTCCGAAAAATGAGCAAGAATGCAGGGGCAGCTGATCTGCGTAATATGGCGCTTACTACGGTGGAAGGAGCCGGCTTGGGACTTCTGGGAATCGGTATTCCTGACATCGTGATTTTCATCGGAATGCTGATGAAAGGTGTCTACGAAGCAGCACTGCATTACGGATTTGATTATGATGGTCCACAGGAGCGCTTATTGATTCTGAAGATGATGGAAGCTTCGCTTAGTCGGGGAGAGGAAAGAGCGCATATGAATCATGAGGTGGATGCCATGTGTGTTACACTCCCTACAGCAGAAGAGGCGAAGAACTTGCTGCAAGAGCAGATAGACCGGACTGCAAAGGCTTTTGCAGTAGATATGCTTCTGCTTAAATTTATTCAGGGGCTTCCAGTGGTAGGGGTTCTGGGAGGAGCGGCCAATCCGGTCTATTATCGAAGGATTATGAAGTATGTGCAGCTTAAATACCGTAAGAGATATTTGATCAAAAAGATATCTGAGCAGTAAATAGAGATGGTAGACTGCTTGTAACTAGACTTTTCAAAGTAACAGGATGCCCTTTGTGTATCTGCCGTCTGCACACGGCGAAATTTCCATAGCTTCTCTAAAAAAGTGAAATTAAGGTGCAAAAACTGAACCAAATATGGTAAACTTTCTATATATAAATACTATAGGAGGTTTGCTATGGAATTACTAATTGGATACTCTGCATTAGGTTTTATTAGCGGATTTTGTTTCGATATAGTAGTATTCTTTTTTGGTCGGAATTGTCTGCATGGCGTACTTTTTGATGCTATATTAATCGGCACGCCGATAATTTTCGCTTTGCTCGGGGTTTTTTTATATGTTTCAGAGCGTTTGGCGAGTAAAACAGCAAATGGCTTTAAAGCACTACGGATTAATATTCTTACGATACTTTTTAGTTTGCTCGGTGGCGTGATCGCGTTTGGGATGGGAATTACAGACAGTTTTGTGGCGATTATCATATTTGGTTTGATAGGTGCCTTCATCGGACTTGCTTATATTCGTCCCAGAAGAATATGGAACCGCAGTAAAAGTATGGCCGTTATACTGCCTTTGGTAACTGGAATGACAGTCGCATTTTACGCAATACTAATTATCAATGTAATGCTCGTATTTGCCGTTATAGCATTGTTATTTATATGTATGGCGTTCAATGACGTCAATGCGATCGGGTTGAATTGACTACAATTGTTATTATGGGATTTCTGTGAGATTCCTGCTTTTTTGCCGGGACCTCTCTTTTATTATGTAAATGTACGAAAAAGAATTTATTGGTACTGGAATCTCTATAAGAAACGATGTAGTTAATTAAACGACATATTAGACAATCGAATAATTGTATCTCTTAAGCCGCAATGTTATATTATAAATAAATGCAGTATTATTATTGTCAATAGCTTTGGCTGGCGACTTGGAGAAAGAAAGATTTTAACCTTGCTTATATTAGCAGGGTTATTTTTTTGCTTAAATTTTTAGAGAGGAGGGTAATGTGTATATTGCATTTAATTTAGAAGAAGGAGGCGCAGATCTAATTTAATAATCCACAATATAGAAATTACATTGTATAGCCAGACACTATAAAATTATTTATTTAGTGCGCGGTCATTTTTTAATGAGAAAAGAATTTGGATAAAAGAAATTGAGTAATATTATGTGTATAGCGGAGTCCCCTATGTCAAGGGGCCCCGCTTCTTTAGTTTGGAGGGATTATATGAATTTATCTGAGTTATATGAGAAAATAAAAAGCCATTTAGATAAGCAGAATTTGCTGCCGGATGAATATTTTGAAATTAGTTCACGAATTTCGGACAGTGAACTGGATGTAGGTGAGGATATTTCAATATCCTGTAAAACAAGGTGGGGTGGAAGTGAAGGAATCTATATTGATGTTTACTTGGACTATCCAGACAAAAGAAAACGTTCAATCATCACGGGAAAATCTCTTGGAGAAACTGAAGCTGATTACGACCGCATGAATTATATTGCAGGAGAAATATATAAGTATGTGAATGGATCCGACGGCCAATATGCCAGATATATCAGACTGAGGACGAATGAAGGGGATAAGATAAAGGAGCTGGTAATAGAGCAGTTAAAAGAAAAAATCAGAAAAAAGCTGTACTACTTCGGGGCGGCTATGGATAAGGTGGATCTGAAGAAATTAGGATTGCTTCTGCTTATTATCTCCAATCTACAGGAATTGGATCTTACAAATGAAAAATGGCAGGAGCTTGGTCAGGCGGAAGAACCTTTAGAACTTCTGTATGAAAGATGTAAAGTAACTTTATCCGGAACAGAATTTGAGATTCAGGATTCACTGTTATCCTGTATAAATATTGGAATTTAGTAGTTAGATATTGTCTCTGATCCGGATGTAATATTTCGGATTGGAGACTTTTTCGGATAAAGCTGTATTTGTCCGCTAATTTGGTACGCACCCCTGTCTTCAATAAAATAGTCTTTGCATGAGCGCAGAGTATCTTGTATAATTAACTTAAGATTTTGTGCGGAGGATAATATGGCAAAGTATTTATTGACAGAAGATCAAGAGGGGAAGTCAGGGCACATCTTCTGGAAAACACTAATGTCTGAGTTGTTTCCAGATATAAGTGTGGTTAGCAAACAGAATAATCGCGGGGTCCTGAAAGCGGTAAAAAATATTAAAGAAGATGACGGATCAGTATATTGTTGCTTTCGATCAGTCATTTGATAATGACCAGGTTATCCGTGAAACGAGAAAGCTTTTCTCATACGCCAAAGATAAATCCAATGTTTATATAATGAATATTGTATCTTTTGAGTATATTCTTTTGGAATTCAAAAAACTTGCATATTGGGTATTTGCAGATGATGACGATTTCAGGTTTCAGCGATCAGACCTATTGAAAGCAAGGGAAATGCTGATTGATGCCATTAACAAAAATGAAGATTATAAGACAGTGCCTGAAATAAGAAAAATATTTTTGCAAATTAACGAATATAATATAGAACAGTTTGTTTCAAAACTTCTTTATCTGATCACCCGAAATACAGGATTTGAAGTTACAAAAGGCAGTCTTGGTATTTGTTGGAGAACAGATTGCTGTAGTTTCTTTAATCGTCAGCCGGACGATTTGTGTGGTTTGGATAAAAGCCGGCTTCCATTACATGATAAGATGCTGCAGATTGTGAAAAATACTGGACTACAAAGAGAACTTAGTATTCTGGAGGGATAAGATGATTACCATTTATAAAAAGAAAGAAAATATCCCCAAAAACAGTAAATTAGTTGAGTTAAACGACATTTATTTTAACCGGCATACTTCGCAGAACTTAGATTTAGAGGCAAAACGCATTATCACAGAAATTGATGGGGCTACATTATGTGAAAAGTATAAAATAGTCTCTAAATTTCAGAAAGAAGTATTAAATATCGATAGACTTTCGACAGGATGTAAAACAGCACTCAACATATATTATAATCCGGAGATTGTTTTTTCAATTAAAGAATGCGGAGATAATGCGATTGATGTGATATACGATCTACAACAGGGGAAAATATGTAGTGAATATCCCGTCATCTCTTTTGATATGAGCTCTGTCAGAGCCATTGATGATAATGGCGAACACATATTCGAATCATATGAAGAACTCAAGGAGTGGTGGGAAGATGTATAGCAAGCCGATAGTGACTAATAAATTAGAATTGATTCATACAGCATACAAAGTCGATTTTGATCTGCATAATAATATAACAATACTTATGGGAGACTCTGGGAGTGGAAAAACAACAGTATTTGATATTATGCAGGAAGCTGCTGTGGAGGATAACCGGTTACTGTGTATAAATTATATTAGTAAAACTCGTGATATTGATATCGAAAAAATAATCATGAATGCTAAAGGAAAGTTGGTTGTGACAGACAATGCGGATATTATTCTTACTGATAAACTGCGAAAACATATCGCTTTAGACAATGAAAATCAGTATATAATAATAGGAAGAAATCCCTCAAACCTACTTACAACGAGGGACAACCTTTATGAGTTAGATGTTACTAATACAGAGGAAAATACAACATTTCGGATAAAGCCATATTTGTAGAGTAATATTCTGTATACAGAATTAGGTTTGGAGAGTGAAAATTATGGTAAAAGCTAATGTACAAAAGGAAGAAGCTGCAAATTTGTTTCAGAGGGTATTGGGAACTGCAGCCAATATGACAGAATGTAAAAAAGATGATAATACAAATTCCACTGGTTGGAAAATAGAAACTGGCATGATAAAAGCATTTTGCTTTTATGGAGGGCAATCATCCAGTAACTCCTTCGATGACTGTCTATCGGTAAAGCTTATGCTTGAATCTTACAGCGTTGAGCTGATTTTTGACTCAGACACGTTGGAATATAATGAGGCAAAAACCAATCGTTGTTCGAAAGATAATATGATAGCCGTATAGTCTCTGTGGATTAGGATTTAAACTTCAGAATAACGCAATCTATTTGAAAAACAGGGATTTGTCGTATAGATTGGCTCGCTGCTCCGCTTGTACTTTAGTTCCAGTGGAGAATTTTTTGTGTCTTATTTCGTAATAAAAAAGAGCGTCCGTTTCGAACACCCTTAAAATGTACTATTGTTTTCTGTTCTATTAACCCTTTTTCCTTCTGGGATGACGTGTAGGGATAGCCAGAAGTTTGCGAACTCGTCTCTCCAGATGCTTCTCAATGGCCTGTAAGTGGCTTTCAGGTAAGTTGAGGGAGGGATGACGCTCAAACCGGAATCCTATCATGCGGCGGAGCTGCTCTTTCTGTTTGCTTCCCATTACCTCTTCGCAGATCTCCTCATAAGAGATATTATAGGGATTTGAACGTGTTTTTGAATATTCGTCCAAATTCTCATAATCTTCTTTGCCGGCATAGCAAAACAAGGATAAACCATTGTCAAAAATAGGGGCTGGAGCAAGGATTTTTCCACTGCTGTTATCTCTTAGGATACCAAAATTTCCAAAATGCCGGTCTTCGTTATAGATTAGCGCATCGAACACCAGCATACTGCGAATCTGTTCAGAAAACTCCGACCCTAAACTATCATAGTAGTCAAGGCAGGCGGCAATGCCCCCACTTCGTACAATACGACCAATAGGTATATATGCAGTGTCTATGTTGGTAAACAAAGCGCACTTGGATGCTGTGATTCCTTTCCAATTCTCAAGATCATAATGGACAGCATTTAAGTGCATAGTTTCTGCTATCTGCGATGCATAATACTCGCAGTATGGCTCCCGACCTGTATTGGAAGCTCCTGTTGTACCACCCTTGTAAAGATAGATCTCATCGGGATCCACATATCGCCATGCCTTAGGGAGCATTCCTCCCGTAGTTAGTTCAGGAGATGTTGTGAATGCCTGTCTACTACCACCGGCACCGGTATAGGCAACAAGAGCCAAAAATTCGGAGAAACGATTTTCATAGAGATTGTACTGATCGAATTTCCCTTCAAATCCTTCTGGGACCACCCAGTAGCTGTCGTTTAGGGACAAACCTTTACACACATCAATGATACCTTTAGTATCATTGTGGCTCAATCCTAGAGTTTTGAGGATTTCATCCACAAAAGCGCGATTCTTGGAAATGACCCGGTGTTCCAGCCAGTGAATAACACCCTCACCACTAAGCTCCATATCAAGAGGAAGTAAATGGGCTTTTTCCTTGCTGGTGTATAAAATCTCAGCTACTAAGCCGTACAGTCCTTGCTTCTCCATAGAAAAGCGTATTAGTTCAGTGTCATAAAGACGAAGGCTGTAAACATTGCTCATGGAACTCTCCTTATCGCTCAATTCTAGTGAAACATCTTTGCCTAAAGCAGACGCAATCTTTAGAATCATGTCCAGTGTAGGATTCTGTGTCCCGCTTTCCAGGCGACTAATACCTGAACGCTGGATGCCCAACCGTCTTGCCAATTCCGCCTGCGAAATCCCTTGCTCAAGACGGGCTTCAACAAGCTGAGCTATGATTTTCTGCCTCTGATGTAGTTCATCCATGTTCTCACCTCACTCGTTGTATTGATGTTAACATATATGTTAACATTTTGCGAGAGGGAGAATTGATTGATAAGGTTATATTTTGTAAAAAAATCGAAATGGGAACAAAATGCAAAAATATATTAGATTTGTACCCATTTCGGAACATATTTGCTCGTTAATTCCTAAACCGCTATAGATCAGTGACATTACTTGCTGCTAAATATCAAAAAAATAGTGCCACTGAAAACGTGGCACTCAGACTGTAGACAAAGTCCCCGGTTCATACGAGCCGGGTCTTTTCTTATGTTATCGACATTCCAACTATCTCCCCCTCTTTTTATCAAGAAAAAATCCCCTTTATCAACTCGAAAGTTAAGCGGTGTATTCTCCGTACATGGTATAATTACCGTATAAGGAGGTTCTGCTTATGATGACAAGGGATGCCGATAAAAAAAGAGAGCAAATGATGATGTTCAGTATGGATGACATGGTGCCAAAGGATCACATGCTACGAAAGATAGATCGGGCAATTGACTGGAACTTCATTTATGATCTTGTAGAAGACAAGTATTGTTCAGATAACGGAAGACCAAGCATGGATCCGGTGATGCTGATCAAAATCCCTTTTATTCAGTATCTCTATGGGATCAAAAGTATGAGACAGACAATAAAAGAAATCGAAGTAAACGTAGCTTATCGTTGGTTTCTCGGTCTGGATATGCTGGATCCGGTTCCTCACTTTTCTACTTTTGGGAAAAACTATACCCGCCGTTTTAAGGATACGGATCTGTTTGAACAGATCTTTTCTCATATCCTTGAACAATGCATGAAGTTCCATCTGGTAGATACATCTACCGTGTTTGTAGATTCCACTCACGTAAAAGCCTGTGCGAACAGTAAAAAAATGAGAAAGCGGATTGCATCTCAAGAGGCTTTATGGTACGAAGAAGAGTTAAAAAAAGAAATCATGGCAAAGATTCTGGATGTAAGGGAACGAAAAGACAAAAAATCAGGACTCGTATTTGTTTTTTATAAAAAAATATGGGAGTTTGTATTTTTGCAAAAAGAGTGGTGCTGGAGCTAAGATCCAGCACCAACTTTGTCTACAGTCTGAGCCATGCATTCCTGATGCATGGCTTCTTCTATATATAAATATTCTATTGACATTTCCATAATTTCGTTTTATTGTATTAGTTAATTAATACAATAATTCTACAAGGAGAAACTTCAAATGGAACCACTCATCAAGGTCGAGGATATACATAAAATATATAATCCCGGCGAAAATGAGGTCCGGGCTCTTGACGGCGTCTCGCTGGAGATCCAGCGCGGGGAGTTCGTCGCCATTGTAGGGCATTCGGGATCCGGAAAATCTACGCTCATGAACATGCTGGGCTGTCTGGATACCCCCACATCAGGACATTATTTTCTCGAAGGGAAAGACGTCTCCAGCCTGTCGGACGATCAGCTCTCTGAGATCCGGAACAAAAAGATCGGCTTCATCTTCCAGGGTTTTAATCTGATCCCTAATCTGGACGCTGTCGGCAACGTTGAACTTCCGCTGATCTACCGCGGACTGGGAAAACAGAGACGGCGGCGCATCGCCGTACAGGCGTTGACAAAAGTCGGTCTTGGCAGACGGTTAAAACACCGCCCCAGCGAGCTGTCCGGCGGACAGCAGCAGAGAGTTGCAGTGGCCCGGGCCATCGCGGCCCAGCCGCCCATCATCCTGGCCGACGAGCCCACCGGCAATCTGGACAGCCGCTCCACGGTGGAGATCATGAACATCCTGAAGGAGCTCCATAAAAACGGACGTACCGTCATCGTCATCACTCATGACGACGATATTGCGGCCCAGGCACGGAGGGTCATCCGCATCATGGACGGCCAGGTGGAATCTGACGATATCAATTCTGACTATACAAATAAGGAAAGAGAGGACACCAAATGATGTTTTCCAGAAAGAAAAAATCAAAACAGGACGATGCATTTGACACTTTAGAGACATTGGACATAGGACCCGAGGACGACAGCTTCTCAGACAGCGAGACTGACGGGAAAAAGGCGAAGAAAAAACTTCCTGCATGGGTGATCATCCCCGTGATTGTGGTCCTGGCAGGCGGCGCTTTCGGCCTCTCGGTCTTAACAGGCGGGTCAGATAATTCCTCCGGCGGGACTGCCCTCCAGGTCACGGAAGTCACCAGAGGAAGCGTGGAAGAAGTCTACAACGCCACCGGGACCATTGAGAGCGAGAACACAAAGACATACTATTCTCCCGTCACAGCACCCATCAAAGAGTGCAACGCCGTTGTCGGGCAGCCGGTAAAGAAAGGTGATCTCCTCATCAGTTTCGACACCACGAATCTGGAACGGGATAATCAGCAGGCTCAGCTGAACCTCCAGTCCAGCCTCAATTCCTCGAGAGCCGCCAAAGCGCAGAACGCCCAGGCCATCGAAGCCGCAAACGCCGCTTCCGCCCAGGCTGCCGAACAGGCCAATGCACTGGCAGAGGAAGTGAATACACTTGCCGCCCAAGTGGATGCGGCAAACGCACAGTACCAGGCCAATCTGGAAGCTGCTGGGCAGCAGGCCCAGGCAAATGAGACGCTCCGGCAGCAGCTTGAGACAACCATCACTGAGAACGAGAAGATCATTACCGCAAACCAGTCGCTGATCGATTCAACCGACGCCGGATACGCAGGAAAAAGAGCGGATTATGACGCCGCCGTCGCTCTCCCGGAAGATCAGCGCACCGAGGAGCAGAAGAATCTCATCCGGGTCTTTGAAGCTTACGACGCCGCTGTCGCTGCCCGGGATGCGGCACAGGCAGCAGTCAATGACGCGCAGAAACAGCTGGATGCCATCCAGGATCCGGACGTTGACGACGCGGGCTATGCAGAACTCAAAGCCCAGTATGACGCGAAGTACGCAGAATGGCAGGCTGCTTATCAGGCTGCCGGCGCCCCCTCTTCAGCCACCGGTATGACAGATGCAGAGTTTGACAATCTGGCTATCAGCGACAATCTTGCTGAGCTGGCCGCCCTCACCCCGGAAGAGCTTCTGGAAAAGGGAAAAGAAGGGATGAAGGCGGATATGGACGGCGTCATCGCCTCTGTGGATCCTCTTCAGACCAACACCGCCGCTCAGGGAGCCGCACTGTTTACCATCGCCAGCACAGAAAAGACAAGGGTAAAGATCGAGATCTCCCCTGATGACTATGCAGATATGAAGATTGGTGCCACAGCGCAGATCACTGTGGGAGATAATACTTATGAAGGCACACTGACAAACGTAGATAAGATCGCGGTGCAGGACGCAAACGGTTCTCCTGTGATCGGCGCCCAGATCCACATTAACGATCCGGATGAAAACATCTGTATCGGCGCCACAGCCAAGATCCGCATGACCGTATCTGAGGCAGACAACGTCCTCATCGTTCCCACCGAAGTCGTAAACGCTTCCACTGACGGAGATTTCGTCTACATCATTGAGGACGGCGTCGTAAAAGAACGGCCTGTCACACTGGGAACCGCCTCCGCTACACATGTGGAGATCGTAGAAGGTCTTGAGGAAGGTGATATGGTCGTAAACGATATGAGCGCAGATATCCAGGAAGGCATGAGAGCGGTTGCCCAGCCGGAGACTTCCAGTCAGGACTCTGAGTAAAGATCCGGGAAGAGAGGTTACAGTATGGGACAATTTCTTGAATATGTAAAGATGGCGCTGGACAATATCCGCGCCAACAAAGGGCGCTCCTTCCTCACCATGCTCGGTATCATCATCGGCATCACCTCCGTCGTGACCATCGTTTCCATCGGAAACGGCCTCAAAGCCGACGTAATCGATGCCACGAACCAGCAGACAAACACGGTGACCGTACAGGTCAACACGGAGGAAATTACTGACACTGATATCATCACCGGTGATGATATCGCTTTTCTCAAAAGCACACTGAGCGACTCCGTGGAGACGATCACATCCTCTGTCATGTATTCTGGAAAATGCACGACCCGCAAAGGGACATTCGACGCATACCTCACTCTGACCACACCGGATTATGAGAATGCGCAGTATACGTCTCCCATCATAAAAGGCAGTTATTTTACGGAAAATGATCTGTCCGGCGGCAGGCCGGTCTGTGTGATCGACGAGCTGACCGCCTTGTACCTTTTCGGAAACACGAATGTCATCGGCATGAGCTTTGAGCTGGCGGTCGACAGCGGCATCCAGGACGTCACGATTGTCGGGATCCGGGAAACTTCCGATGACATGATGGAAGTAGAACAGACTTATCAGTCCATGGGGATGCCCGAGACCATCTCCATCGAAGTTCCCTACACACTCTCCGAGGCGTTCGGGCTCCCTCTGGATGGATTTTCTTCCATCTCCCTGACCGCAAAGGACGGGGCAGATCCCTCCCAGGCAGCCTCCGCCGCAGTGCGGTTGCTGAACTCCCGTCACCAGGATCTGGGGGACAATGTATTCATGCAGCAGATGCCGCTGAACATCTCCGACATGCTGGGATCCGTCATGGATGGAGTCACTGCTTTTGTAACGCTGGTAGCCGCCATTTCTCTTGTGGTTGGCGGGATCGGCGTCATGAACATCATGCTGGTGTCTGTCACCGAACGGACCCGGGAGATCGGAATCCGCAAAGCTCTTGGAGCCAAGACCGGTTCCATCATCGCGCAGTTCCTGTGTGAATCCGCGATCATCTCCGGTATCGGAGGGATCATCGGTATCCTTTTAGGCGGCGCATTCACAGCCATCATCAGCGCCCTCCAACTTGGCGGGATCACTGCCTCACTGTCACTTCCTGCAGTAACCATCGCAACCGCATTCTCCTGCGGCGTAGGGATCATCTTCGGCATCTATCCTGCCCGCAAAGCGGCCTCACTGAGTCCTATCGAGGCTCTGCGGCGCATGTAGGATGTTTATATATAACAATCTGATCATCATTTATGAGGAGGAAAATTTCTATGAAGAAAAAAAGCAAACTGTTAAACGTGGTATCGATCATTCTCATCGTATTTTCTGTCATTGGCATCCTCAGCGGGATTTTTGCCATCATCATGAAAGATCTAATGGATGCCTCCTATGAAATGCTTGGCATGGAGCCGCTTCCCACATGGTACTACTTCTATTCCCTCGCGGTGGGTATCATAGAGCTTGTGGCCGGCATCATGGGCGTTATGTACAAATCGAGAAAATCCGTACTGATCATCGGTGCAGTCTACTGCCTCGGGATTGTAATTTCCCTCTGTGTGGAAGCAGTTCTGGTAGGCTTCACCTTCCTTTCCCTGTTAAGCCTGATCCTTCCCATCCTCTATATGTGGGGCTGGTACCAGTCTGAATAGAGCATCCGGACAGGTTGCATACAGACAGATCGGACCGACAGGCCGCCTTGCGTGCCCTGCCGGTCCCTTTCTTTTGATTGCGAAATACACAGCTCCAGATTATAATATAGTATTATTGGATTCTACGGGGGATCTGACTATGTGGAAAAGAAAGATACTTAAGAAAAAAGCACGGCTCTCCATGAGACAGAACTACTGGAGGATGATTGCCGTCTGTTTTATCATCACCATGCTCACAACTGCATATCCGACGACCACCACTCTTTTAAGCGCTCAGACTTCCTCACTCTCCCCCGGCCCGCAGTCCAGCATATCATTTACTCCCAATGAAACAAATTCCGAAGTGCTCCGCGAGACCATATCAAACATCGCCCAGGTCGTCGGCGCTTCCAAAAGTTCGGAAGAACTTACCGCTGCGGGGATGAACATTCTGGTAGATCTGTACACGACAAGTACGTCAGCCTTCTTTTCTCTGCTGCGCACTGTCAACACATTTCTGACCGAACACTGGGATCTTTCCATTCTCTTTCTCTTTGTCGGAGTGATCGTTTCGTTTTTATATCAGCTGTTCGTAAACCACATCCTGCTGATCGGTGAGAAGCGCTTTTTCCTGGAAGCACACAACTACTATCAGACCAGGATCTCAAAGATCTTCTTTCTGTATAAACTCCGTTTTCTCACAGGGCCGGCCTGGATCATGTTCTGCCGCACCCTGTTCCAGTCGCTCTGGAACTTCACGATCATAGGCGGTGTCATCAAGTATTACGAATACCGTATGATCCCCTTTATTCTTGCGGAGAACCCGTCGATCGGGCGCAAAGATGCATTTTTCCTTTATCGGATGGCGGATCCTCTCTCTGTTCACATTCGGGCTGCTGGATTTTGTTTATGCAAATCCTTATCTGACGAGCTGCGAGGCTGAGCTTTATCTCACACTGCGCAGGAACTATGTACTCTCCCGCTCTGCTCGTTACGAGGAACTGAACGACTCCTATCTGGAGCATGTGCCTTCCGAGGATGAGCTACTCATCCTGAAAGCGCTCTACGATGATTCACAGGGGCCTTATACACGGATCTCCTACTTTGTCCCGGAACAGAGTGCCACTGAAAACGTGGCACTCTCTAACCTTTTGTTTCATGTTCTAAAAATTCTTCTGAATTTCTTCAACATGTTCTCTTGTTACCCTCATTATTTCGCAGATAGATTCAATGGAGAATCCTTTTCTTAGAGCAGCTTGAATATTCGCATTCTTCTCTGCCGCAGCATACTCTTTTGCGTATTCTTATGCGTATTTTTCCATAACCTCACACATAATACTTATACCACCTTTGTCTGTCCTAGGAGTCAATTTTTCCTTTGCACTATGCTTATAAATGCCATCTAATTAGCTTTCGTAATATAATTATAGTATAATTATGAATGACCTACAACAATAGTAAGGGAAAGTCGTATCGGTATATTATTGCTCTGATAATATAGCTTTTTCATAAAACCTACAGCCTTTTCCCTTATATGGGATACCACATCGGATTTCGTACTTTTTTATAAGATCCCAGTATTCAGGGAGATATTTTATGATATTCTGGATTTCCTTTTGATTTTTATTTGTGCAGCACCAACAAGAGACTCTATCTAAGATATCATATAGTTCATGTCCATTCTCCTGCCAATTCCAACCGCAGCTATAGCAGTAATCCAGGCAAGCTTGCTCACTCATGCCCCATTCTGCTAACGGATATATCTTGATTGACTGGCTGCGTATTCGGCGGAACTTTTCAATCCGTCCTATTTCGTCAGCAGCTAGCCCGACATATTCGATTATTATGTCATTGTTATATTTATTTCTATAGTGCTGCTTGATCGTTGCTAATTTTCCTGTTGTAGCCCATCGCCTGCAGCCACCACACCAATCGTATCCATATACTAATGTCCCCTCCTTCTTTTGTACAGGTTTTTGAAAAGCTCGGTACTCAAACGATGTCCCATTTTTCAAGATCGTAAACGGAATACAATTATATGCAAGAACTTTAGACAATCTCAGACAATTCTTGTATATCGCCTGAAATTCCATTTCTGTGTCGAAAAATATGACTTCATCTATTGGATAATGTTTTTCAATTAATAATAAAATCATTGCCAGACTATCTTTTCCTAAACTTGTACTTGCTACATATTTCATACCAGCCACAACCTTTACGGTTTATGGCAAACAGCGTGTCTTCCCATGCTACTTGTTGTGACTTTCACGCAATTATCGCTGTTTTTACGTAATAATTGGCAACCTTTAATACAACCGGTTTCACCGGATTAGGTATACTCCTTTCTCTTTACCATAGATATATTACTCCTGTTTATTTCTCTCCATGCTTATTCTCCGCTATTGAAAAAAAGTGCCACATTTTCAGTGGCACTTTCTATTACTTGCTTAATACTCTACAAGTCCTTCTGAATTTTTTCAACACGCTCTCTTGTTACTCGCATTATTTCGCAAATTGACTCAATGGAGAATCCCTTTTTTAGAGCAGCGCGTATATCTTCATCTTTCTCTTTCGCAACATACTCTTTCGCATATTCTTTTGCATATTTTTCCATCACTTCACACATAATACTCATACCTCCTTCGTCTTTCTTCAAGTATTCAATACGATTTGAAAAAAACGGGAATTTGGGATTTTGCACATCTTTCTGCATAAAACATTGCATTAGTTCTGCAATATCACTTCCATCGTTAACTTTTGTATTTACAAAAATCTCGTGCTGTCCATCATCTACTACAGTATTCGTCTCACGAATTGTACGATCTATATGATAGATTGTGCGATTCTGATGAAGGAAATCAAATTCTGTAATGTAAACGATATATAGTGTTGGTACATCTCTAAATTGTCTTCCAGGATCTGTGATTCCGGCTGTAAGACATGCTGCGTGATATCTGGCTCTACGTAAGTGATCATCATTATCGGCTCTTTGTACCTCGATATTACACATACCGCCATCACCTAATGTGCATAAAGCATCTAATCTTACGGAACGACCGATCATATTCTTATAATTTGTTTGTACAGATACGGTTTCAACCTCCAGATTAGGATCCTGTAAAATAACTCGTAGAATTTCCTGACATACATCCACATCATTTGCAAATACTTCAAAAAATGTGTCGTCAATAGGCCGGAACTCTTGAACTCTTTTTCTTTTTTCTTCGTAAGATAACCTCATACTGCTCTTCTCCTATAAGTTAATACAGTGAGATTTCACTGTTATCGGCTATATCATTAATATAGCATATTGATTTATGCAACGCAAACCCGTATTCTCTTCTTCTTTCTATTTTAGACCTCCTCTTATCATAGTTTCTTTTACTATTCAATTTGAACCATAAACATCTTCGTAAGCGAATCGTGCTTCCAAATCTTTTACTGTACTGGTAGGACGAAATGTTCTCGGACTTTCCTGATCCCACTGTAGCATCATCTGCCAATATTTCGGATAGTCCTTTCTTAATATGCGCAGTGAATCCAGATTCTGCTTAATACAAAACCAACAGCCTAGTCTTCTGAATTTTTTATACAGTGGATTCAAAAGATTACGCTCCTTCAGAAAGTTTATACAGTCATTTTCTGTCATTCCCCATTCTGCCAACGGGGCACGGCAGTCAGGCTGCAATTTTGCAAGACGCTTTGGCTCATCAGCAGCAATGCCCAGATAATTAATGTGTTCTCCATAACGCTTATAGTGTTTACGGATTGTCTTAAGTTTCAGCCTGTCATTACACCATGAGCCAATTGTGATAGGGAAACCATACATTGTTCCAGCGCGTTTGCCAGTTTGGTATCTTGAATGAAAGACTTCATCAAAGTTTAGGATTGATGGAACTATCGTTATTTTTCGCCCAATATAGGCTTCTACCTTTTCTATGTAATCGTACATTTCCGGGTAATCTGCACCGATCGTCTCTGTTGCCATAACTTTGATGAAAACAATATCATCAATGGGCATTCCCTCTTCTATCATTCGTATCAGCATAGCGGTGGAATCTTTACCACCACTGAAATTTACAATATGCTTCATCTTCCATCTCCATAAGAATTTATTTTGCTGGAGATGGATAAGTCCATTCTTACCGGCGTGTACTTTTACACCGCTTGCCGATTGCTTTTTCGGTATTTCGATGCGCAATCATCTGATACCTTACGGAAACCCTTAATCAGGGAATTTAGAAGTCATACTGTATATGAATTGTTTGATCAAAGTGTCAGGATTGCATATGCCACGCGTGATATATCCAGAATTGTCACATTGGATACAGCGCGATAGGGACGAAGCCTGTTCTCTTCATCAAACCAGTCATTTAGTTTCATATCAATTTCGACGTCAAGATCTTCGTGCTCTCCATGATTGGCAAAAAAATATTTTTTGCCTTCCCGATAATTACCCCGAGTTGTAAAATAACTATATACAACTTGGTATAATGCTACAGAGACCTGCATATTCAGGATTTGCCTTGGGTGAAGATCCTTAAGAAACTTTCTATATTTTTGTGTTTCCTCAATAGTACCGTTTACTCCTATTTCAGCAAACTCGCACAAATCAGCAAATTTGTGTATATGCATCTCAACCTCCTTTTATGGTAGACAAGAGCAGTCGGTTCATACCAATTGCTCTTGCATTGTGAGTCACCTTAACAGCTCTCTTTGTATTTTTTTGAAAATCTAGGAACAAAATAGCCAAAATCCATAGCTGGATATCGGTTCCTTTTTATATTGTCAAGAATCCCGATAAAATCATTTGTAAAATCGAAAAAATCTGCATTGAGCCATTCGTCAAGACTAAGATTGAATATTTTGTCCGCACTTTCAATATCCTTAAGTGCTGATATTATTGAACCAGTAAAAATTCCATCATGCTCTGCTCTCTTGATTATCTGCAGATACTTTTCGTTTCGGCTTTTATCCATATATCATTTCCTCGCGCTCATAATATTCTTCAAGTTCTATCGATATTATTGAGCTCTCATCAAAGCTGTTTTCCCGGCAAAAATCATGCCAGCATTGTTCCAAATCTTCACAGGTATAATGGTTCCAATCTACATCTTCAGGATGGAGATCAAACTGTGTTTCATCTGTTGTTGCGTTTGGAGCCATAAAAATAATATTCAAAGGCCAGATTCTATGAGAGTACTTTTTAGCGAAATCATTCATCTCTAAATACTCTCGGAATGCTGTTTCAAAATTCATAGTAAACCTCCGCTTGTTGTTAGATATTAGTTTTGAGATTATGATACATCCTGTAAGTATGGGATCTAACATATGTCTTTCCCTCTGCAAGTCTGAAGCCGAGTTGTTCCGCATTTTGACGTGCAGTATCGGATGCATGCTGACCTGCGGGCAGATTTCGTATATATCCCACACGCGTCTTGATTTCCTCCTGATATTCTTCTTTATGATAGACTTGCTCAATATAGTGCTTTTTTCCTGTTGTCTTTGTTCTGGCAGAAGGACGGTATTTATACAGCACTAATGGCTGATCAGGATAGTGGAATTCTCCAGCCAGGTCTTCTGTCTGCCGAATTGCATAGTTCCTTTTGTTTCGTATCTCATAATCACAAGTGAGCAGCATATAGTTTTCAAGTACAAAATTTTTAATCTGTTCGTGCATCGGACCAATAGATTCCTCATAAATACTGTAAAATATGTCTGATTTTGTAAAATAGTAACCGGAGAACTGTCCATTTTCATATGTGGAGACACGATATAGCATGACAATTTCATTATCATATATTGTTTCGATAAATCGTATTTCACGGATATCTCCCGCATTTACATATCTCGCAGTAATACCACTGGCCGGCAGTAAATAATTACGCGCTTTCAAACGCTGCTGATAGACCTCTGTCTTTTTCCACATTCTTGGGAAATGTAAAGCATGAGGAATGTACGGCTCATTGATAGCAACAAAAGCAGTCCGTTTATCAATATACGGTACCATTCTGAAAGTATTGTTTTCGTAAGTCATATTCATGTTGTTTATAACAGCCCATTCCTGAAGTGAATGAATTTCATATCCATACTTTTTGAATGCTTCGCATAACCGATGTGGGCTCAATAGCTTATCTTTTAACAAATCTTTTTCAAGATCATACACACCAAGATCCAAATAAGGATGAATACACTTTTGATAAAGCGGCTCACCAGATTCTAATATTCCATATATTGAATACTCAATCTTTGCTCTTGTGAAATAAGCGGACTGCTGCATCAGCAAGCTAATGTATGCAGAGACTATGTTCTTGTACCCTTGTTTCTGCTTTACCATACGCTCTTTCAGTATTATTGCGCAGAAATCGTAGAATTCCCGGTACCATGAATTCTTCTCGATTGTGATACAGCAGTTTTTAAGATATTCATCCAAAGTTTCAGCAAATTTTTCAGGGTGAATCGCAGCTTCTTCCATAGGAATAGCATACGATTTTATAAACCACCTGTAATGATCCGGAACACAATGAAAATAGATTGCGGTTTCCAAATCATAGAAATCTACCGCAGATACTTCTGAAATGATTAATGCTGCAATACTGAGTGTTCTTTTTTTCATAATCCAGTCTGAAAAAGCTGCACCATTTCTTTTCCCATATTTAATCTGCAGCAAAAGCATATCTTCGAAGCTAGCATTACCAAACATAATTTTCCTCCAAATAAAAAAAGAACGGCAGTAATAGCGCCATTCCTGTTAGTCACTTTATATTGTTTTCAGCATAGTTTTAATATTGAATACGCATATTCTTTTGCAGCCTCATATGTATTCCATTTTCGTTTATCCCCATAGTGCAGCTGCATATCACCAATATAAGCATACCAGTGGATCCCTTTTTCGCCGTATTGCTTTATATGTATGTCATCTTCAGTGAAATTCGGGAAAACCAGTTCTTCTCGACGATAGAATTGTGTGAATTCTATTCCGAAAGTGTGCCCGCCGGCAGAATTAATATAAACCGAGCCATATTTTTGAAGATCTTTTAATTCGCTAAAGCCGGCTTCTACCCTCAGCATAGAAAACCCATCAAGTATTGTTCCACCAACACTCTCGGCTTGCATGAGAGCTGCCTGCATATATTGGAAGTCACGATTTGCATACAGAGCAATCAAATCTTCTGGATTTTTAGAATCCTGTGCCTTTTTTAAAAGATCTTCCGGCTTAACACCATGGAAAAAATTCCATAAAGCTTTTTCGTAGCGGTGTCCGTCAGTTTTTTTATGGTAATCAATCAGTTGTTCTATTGTATCAATTTTTAGCCACCATCCGCCTTCTGTGGATAGCACAAATAAATATTCCATACGATTCCTCCTTTTAAATAAAAATGGGAGCATAAGCCTGCTCCCGTGTAATACGTCGCGTTACAATAGAATAAATTGTTACGAAATAAATCAAATATTGTAAAAAACGATCCTCCTTTTAAAAAATTGCATAAAAAAACCTGCATTTTCATGCAGGCTGTAAAAGAAACCTGTTTCCAGGGATTACACTTCTTTCGGTAACTTATGCTACTTGTGATATACAATAATGACTTATAACTTAAGTATACCTAATTGAATGAGTAAAGTAAATTAAATTCTTTTATTACTTCAAAGTAACAAAACATTTTTGGTTGTCAATTTTAAACTCAATTATTTTTTCATCGGATAATTTACTGTTTTCGTCATAGATTTCAATTTTAAATTTAACTCTATCCAGGGACACTTCTTCTTCTGTCTCTAATTTTTCATTTGTATTCGAATATATATTCCCTAAAATTTCATTATTGGGAATCCAATATATGTAATTCTGATTTTGATAGACAGAAAAAATATTTTCCTCTTCATCAATAGCTATGCAATCATAAGTATAATTATCTGGTATGGTTAATATAAACACGTAACCAGTACCAACTCTGGTGTTTTGTTCTAAAAGCTCTACCGGGTCGTTCGGAGACAGAACTATACTATCATTTTGTCCGGTTTTATCCATTGCATATACAGTTATAAGCGTTTTTGAATTTAGAGCTGTATTAGTGCAAAACATGAAAAGTAGACAAACTATTGAAATAGCTACGCTAAATTTCATATAGTGCCTTGAGTTAACTTTATGAGTATTTGTAATATTATTCCATATACGTTTTTTTGTATCGTTTGAAAAAACTATTCCATCTACAGCTTTTTCTATACTGTTATTATACATCTCAGTCCTCCTTTAATTCTTGTTTCAATAATTTTCGGCCTCGCTCTAATCGCTTTTTTACAGCTGATTCTGTAATTCGTAATATATTTCCAATTTCGTTACATTTATATCCTTCATAATAATATAGTATAAGAACCTTTCTATATCTATTAGGTAGGTTCATAAGTCCCACTAATACTTGCGCAGTTTCACTTTCACGTGGATATGTAGTTTTTATATCATCAATATTTTCATGCGAAGATCGTTTTAAAAACCTTAATGTATCTTTACAGCAATTTAAACATACACGTATTAACCATGCCTTTTCATGTTCTGAAGAATTAAATGCAGTTCTTTTTGTCATATATTTAATCATTACGTTTTGTACTACATCTTCCGCATCGTGTGTATTTTTTAACATAACTAGACTAATTTTATAAAGCATTTCTCCGTAGATTTCATATATTTCTTCTATAGATTTTTCAGACATAATCCCTCCTCTTTCTAATATTTACACGTTTGAGTTATGTAAATGGTGACTTTATTATATAAAAAAAGCAGAGCACATTGAAGCTTTGCTGAATATTACAGTTACCTTTACTGAGATTTACATATTTTTCCCGGCCCAAAAGTCCACATATCGATATGCATTCTGGTCTATTATAACGCCTGAACTTGTGAATGTTCTGCCATATAAATTGAAAGCGTATGTTCTTCCAGCATCGATAATGTTATACTGATACCGCGTTGCACTAAAGCCAGGTGTTGAATCTACCCCCTTTGTATAGGAAGTATACAGTCTGATCAGCTCGGAAAATTTCCAGTATCCTGTATCATTCTTTACATTTGCAACTAGATGAGCAGTTGCTCCACTTATTTTCTTTGATTGTTCAGAGCGTTTTACAACTCTTGGAGATACAGAATATGAGTTTGAACAAGATCCACTACCTGTTTCAATAATATTTTCCGTCCGTAACTCAGCCATTTTTCTATCCGCTTCGGCTTTCGCTCTATTATTCTCAATAATACATTGTCTCAAATCTGCCTCAAATTCTTCTGGCGTCATAGTAATTCTCATGCGAGAAGACGAAAGAATTCCTTCAGTAAACAATGGATCATCTTCTTCCATGAAATACATATCCATCGAATATTCTTCATTCAGCTTATCAATTATTGCTTGATATGGATCTGTCGACTGGGCATAGACTGGTATGGAGATAATCAAACTTGTTATTAATAGTAAGAAAACACTCCAATATTTTATTGACTTTTTCATATAAATGCTCCTTTGTTATTTATTAATTCTCCTCTATAATTTATATTATTTATTGCAGTTATAATGTGTATAGGAATATTTCCAACTGGTATTAAATTTTAATATTGT
>ERZ1090861.142-NODE-142-length-47776-cov-13.725697_pt1 | contig 47776 bp, 41 predicted proteins | sample MGYA00478482_ERZ1090861 | MGnify/ENA primary metagenome ERZ1090861 (study PRJEB33644, sample SAMEA5815744) | chicken gut metagenome | biome: Chicken; feature: Gastrointestinal Tract; material: Caecum | place: Ireland | collected 2019-01-01 | study: A study of the... | reverse complement strand
CTACGCCCCGGATCAGCTCTGTAATATTAAACCGTTCCATGGTCACCTGGTCATTGCCGAATTCCAGCTGGTTCAGGGTCAGAAGCTTCTTCACCATATTGTTCATCTTCCCTGCTTCATCAATAATCACATCGCAGTAAAACTCTCTGCTCTCCGGGTCATCATTGATACATTCCTGGAGTCCTTCCGCATACCCCTGGATCAAAGCGATGGGAGTCTTCAGTTCATGGGACACATTGGAGAGGAATTCCTTCCGCATTTCATCTATCTGGGTCTTTTTCTCGATATCTTTCTGCAGCTCATTGTTAGCCGTTTTCAGTTCCGAAATTGTCCGCTCCAGTTCCCCGGACATAATATTCAGATTGTTTCCCAGAACTCCTACCTCATCTTCGCTTGGGTTGTCATACTTCACGCTGAAATTCAGATTTGCCATCTCCTTGGAAAGTTCCGACAGGCGGTGGAGAGGTTTAGTGATCCTTTCTGAAAGGACCAGAACTGCCGCAGAACTTAACAGGATCATCGCTACTCCAATAGTAACATAGAACATATTGGAAATCCTGGCGCTGTCCTTAAGGCTCTCTATAGGAGTGCTGATAAGAAAATAGTCCCCGTTATCCAGATCTCCCAACATATTAATAGAGTCTGTAATACTCTGTGTATTCACCCTTCGCTCCAGTATATACTGGTCCGTCGAGTTCAGGATCTGCTGCTCTCCTTCAAGATTCAGGGGAATTCCAAAAAGCAGCCTGTCTCTCATATCCTCTGCATCTTTTGCAAAATGGTAAAGTATACGGGAGGAATCCTTATCCAGGATCACCACTGAAAGATTATTTTCCAGAAGATAATTTCCAAAGTCAGGAGTGTTCAAAAGTTCATAAGAGTCTGCCTCATTGATGGTATTATAAGTCTGATAAATACGTCTCTCTCTGGTGATGGTATAAACCCTTTCCAGGAAGAACGAGTTAAGCAGTAAAATAATGATCATAAACAATGCCATCATACCGATAAAGGTCACTGCCAGCCGGTTCCTTATAGATTTACCCATAAATTTTTTCATAAATTGCATGGCTCACACCTCGAATTTATATCCCATTCCCCAGATTGTTTTGATATATTCTCCCTTTTTTCCCATTTTACTCCGGAGTTTTTTCACATGGGTGTCAATGGTACGGGCGTCACCAAAATAATCATAGTTCCAGACAGAATTCAGGATTTTCTCTCTGGACAGGGCGATCCCCTGGTTTTCCATAAAATAAGTAAGAAGCTCAAATTCCTTATAGCTCAGTTCCATGGGCTCCCCGTCAATGGTGGCAATATGGGCCGATTTATTGATCTCAATCCCTCCTGCCTGGAGAATATCCTCGGCACCTCTGGCGTTAGTCCTTCTAAGTATCGCCTCTACCCTGGCCACCAGGATCTTGGGACTGAAAGGCTTTGAGATATATTCGTCTACCCCCAGCTCAAAGCCCAGAAGTTCGTCTCTCTCGTCTCCTCTGGCTGTGAGCATGATGATCGGCACCTTGGAATCCTTCCGGATCTCTCTGCACACTTCCCAGCCGTCCATTTTAGGCATCATCACGTCCAGTATGATCAGAGAGATATCCTTTACTTCATAAAAGATATCCAGAGCTTCCTCTCCGTCTCCGGCTTCCAGAACCTCAAAATCCTGTTTTACCAGAAAATCCCGGACCAGTTTCCGCATCCTGCTTTCATCATCTACCACTAATATCTTACATTTATCCATAATCTTATCCGCTCCTTTTCCTATAGTGTACCAGAGATTTTTGTCCGAAATGTGAACTCTTCTTCTATTAGGATATTCTAGGAAAATTTCTCTGTCAAGAAGAAAGAATACCGGTATCCTTTCTTATAAAAACCTGACTTCCTACGTAAAAATTATGGTTTTACTCCTGTTTTATATTGTTACAGCTTCTGAAATATCTTATAATCATTATATAAGAAAAAAAAAAGGATTCTTTCCGGCCACGGAAGACATAAGACTTTAAGAGAGCGGGGTGAAGCAAAATGCGTAAAAGAAGTTTTTTCATTTCCGGGGGGTGTTCTTTTATGTCTGATCTTAACAGGCTGCGCCTCCGGCGAAAATGACAATGGAGAAGAAAATGTAAAGAACATAGTAGAAAATCTTTTTGAAGACCTGGACGATTCCCAGTATGAGGCTTTAAGACAGACAGATGACCAGGCTGTTTCTGATTCTGTCACCTCTTCTGATCTTCCCCAGTGGGTAGAGGATAGGTTCAAAGAAGATATGACTGGAGAAGGTTACGCCTCTTTCACAGGAACGGCTTTCTATGAGATACCGGCGAAAGCTTATGAAGCCCATAAAGAACTGGATCTGGAGAATCTCAATATTCAAAAAGAGAAAGATTCCTATGATATTTCAGGGAAGCTTACCCTGGAATCAGAAGAAGGTACACAGTCCATGGATATCCAGGGAACGGCCCAGACAGACGATCAGGGACTGGTCAGCTATCTGAATATCAGCAATATTTCTGAAATCATAGAGAGTCTGGAATCCTGATGTCCCGGTGAGCCTTAGGATGTCTCTTTATATCCTGGTACGCTTTCCTTAATCCCCCTCAGGGGCAGACAGATCTTTTTCTGCCTCTGAGGGTTTTTCTGTCCGGAAATCAGGGGATTCGGATCCTGCTGCCGGCATAGATCTTATCCGGATCTGAAATCTGATTCAGTTCCTGAAGTTTCTTGACTGTTGTTCCAAACCGGGCGGCAATTCCCGAAAGGGTATCTCCGGAACGGATGGTATAATACTGAGCAGAAACCTGGGCACCGGAGGGGATCCTCAGGGTCTGTCCCGGGTAGATCCTGTCAGGATCTGAGATTCCGTTCAGCTGTGCAAGAACCTGATAAGTTGTGCCGAACCTGGCGGCAATTTCCGAAAGAGTATCTCCTGCTTTTACCGTATAGATTGTCTGATTTCCAGAAGGACTGCCGGTAAGCCTCAGCACCTGACCGGCATAGATTTTATCTGGATCTGCAATAGAATTCAGTGCCGCCAGCTGACTCACTGTCGTTCCAAACCGGAGGGCAATACCGGAAAGAGTGTCCCCAGGCTGGACTGTATACGCACTGGGAACAGAAGGCGCAGGTTCCGGTTCTGTTGTTCCTGTCCCATAGTCTTTATAGCTGTAATTTCTGTCGCAGTCTCCGGAAATTCCCATGACTTTTCCTGCAGAGGTATACTGCCACATCGCCATCCCGGTAATAGACGGGGCAGAAGCATACTGCGCAAACCAGAGGTCATAGGGGAGACGGCCTGTATCGAACATGGTCCGGTAATAATCCAGGTTAGTATAATACATAGGCGTATATCCCGCAGATTTTATTTTTTCACAGAAAGCAATGACCATATCTGTTGCCAGTGTTTTTCCAATGGTGACTCCGTTTTGCGCTCCGTAGCGTACCGTATCATACTCCAGATCAAAGGCAAGGGGCCAGGTGGTCTTATACTGTTCTGCCAGAGCAATGCAGTACTCTGCCTCACGGGCTGCCATCTGTGTGGTGTATGCATAGGAAAACCAGTAAATGCCGAAGGGAAGGCCCAGCCGCTGGCAGGCTGCTGCATTCCGGTGGAAATAGGTATCTACATTGTTCTGCCCGTATCCTCCCCGGAGCATGGCAAAAGCAATCCCTCCCTCTTTGACCTGATTCCAGTCTATTGTTCCCTGGTAGTGGGAAACATCTATTCCATTTAAAGCCATATCTATCCTCCTTTCGAATAAGAGGAAACCAGCCTTCTGATTTCCTCTAATATATCATATGACCCCAAACACCCGGCGGTTATGCATTTCATGCCTTGACAAGGAAGGAAAAACATTATAAGATAAATTATGCTTTAAAAACTTGCAGAAGCGCAGATTGTATTGCGTTACAGGAAAAGCTTTCCTTATTATATGAGGGCTTGTACTGGTTTCGACGGGGGTTTTGAAGTTGAGGAAGCCATCCGCAGACTCCGGGACTGCGTATCAACCTGGAACTTAAATATAAACGCAAACAATAATAGAGTAGCGTTAGCTGCCTAATTGCAGCTTGTCAGCCCCGGACCACCCGCTGTTCGGGAATCTGGCATCAAACTTGCGGGGAACTTCTCTTTCAAAGCTTTGAGATTGGGGAAGATTTTATGAAGCTACTAAGCGCAGCAGCCTGTTATCCGGCGGCTGTGTGAGGGAATGTTAAAAGAATAACTGTGATGGGAGATGCTTCAAGGGATAGACTTTCGGACAGGGGTTCGATTCCCCTCAGGTCCATAGAAGAGTTGAGTTAAAGGCAGAGGGTTCTGCTTTTAGATCAGCTCTTTTTCTTTAAATATTCTTACCTGCCAATGGGATCGTACCAGAAAATATAAGTCTACAAAAGAAGGAGAACTCCGGTGACAAGTCCCGGAAAATAATATTTATGATCACAAGAAAAGATTTAAAGCAAAAGGGGAAACAATCCCTGAAAAAACATTATCTGATCTTCGCAGCCGTCTGTATGATCTCTGCCTTCCTTGCTTCCGAGTTCAACGGCTCTCTTAATTTTTCCACCCTTCGGAATTACGAAGAGATATCCGCTGACCCTGAAGCGTATACAGAAGTTTCCGTTGATTCCAAAAGAAGCGTGGGCTGGCATGAAGTAGTGGAAGACATTCTCACGGATCAGTTAGAAGAAGGTGCACAGCTTTCTGAAGCCCTACAGAAACAGGCAATGGAACGTTCCCTGGAGGGCAGTCCTGTATTCGGCCGTACCAGAGGCGTACTTGCTAATCTCATAAATCAGATCAGCTCCGGCTCCATCCTGGTCACCTTTGCCGCTGCAGTAAATTCTCTTACCGGCACAGAAAGAGGCGGTATTGTTGTCCTGATCCTTCTTGGTACCGCAGGACTGTCTGTATTCTGGTTTTTGATTCAGAATACCTTCGGTGTCATCCTCCGCCGCATTTTTCTGGAAGGGCATACCTATGAAAAGGTTCCGATTTCCCGTTTTCTCTACCTTTTAAGGGTAAAAAAATGGCTGAAGGTTTCCTGGAATATGCTGGTCAAATATATATATCAGTCTCTCTGGTCACTGACTGTCATCGGAGGGATCATTAAGCATTATTCTTATTTTCTTGTGCCCTATATTCTTGCAGAGAATCCTGACATGACTGCCAATCAGTCTGTCACTCTGTCAAGAAAACTCATGAAAGGCCACAAGTGGGAATGCTTCCTTCTGGAACTATCCTTTTTAGGCTGGATGATCCTGGGCGCTCTGAGTCTGGGGATTTTCAATATACTTTTTACGAATCCGTACAAAACAGCCGTTTTTACCGAATATTATATCCAGCTCCGCCAAAAGGGCAAAGAGGAAAAGATTCCCCTCTCTCAACTGCTCAATGATTTTTATCTCTATGAAAAAGCAGACGCCCTTGATCTCACGGAAAAATATGTGGATATTCTGGATATCATGGAAACCCCTCCTATGGAAGAGCCAAAGCTTCCCGGAGTGAAGGGGGTCCTTGCAAGGAATTTTGGTATCCTGTTATTCTGGGGAAAGCAGGAGAAACGCTATGAAGAGGTTCAGGCCCGCCGTCTAAAAAACAAAGAATTATCCGATGCGGTAAAAGGTCTTGTCTATCCTACACGGCTGTTTCCCATTCCGGAAGAGGAGAAAAGGGTCCAGGCAGAATCCCTCAATTATATGCGGCAGTACAGTATCTGGTCACTGCTCATCATTTTCCTGGGTTTTTCTATCTTCGGATGGCTTTGGGAAGTGACCCTTCATCTCGTTACCAGCGGTGAACTTGTAAACCGGGGCTTTTTAAACGGTCCGTGGCTCCCCATCTATGGGAGCGGTTCCGTACTGATCCTGACCCTTCTGTACCGGCTCCGGAAAAACCCGGCGGCAGAATTCTTTGCCGCAGTGATCCTCTGCGGCTCCCTGGAATATATAACGTCACTGCTCATGGAAATATTCACCGATGGGATGAAATGGTGGGATTACAGCGGGTATTTTCTGAATCTCCACGGACGCATCTGTGCAGAAGGACTGCTGGTATTTGGCGTGGGAGGAATGATGGTAGTCTATATTCTGGCTCCTCTTACGGACAATCTGTTCCAGAAGGGGAATCAGAAATTATTAAGACTTTTCTGTCTTATATTCCTTACCCTTTTCTGTCTGGATCTGGTATATACACAGATTCATCCAAATGCAGGGGAAGGTATTACCGATATCAGCAGTATCCAAAAGGAACCTGACTGGAGATCAGGACTTCCGAAGAGCTGAATAATCTTTTAAAAAAAGCTCATACAGCTTCGGCAGCTTTTCTGCCTTGCTGTATGAGCTTTTTATTTATTCCATATCCAGGTGACAGGATACAAAATGTCCCGGACGGGCTTCTCTCAGCTTCGGGGATTCCGTATGGCATTTCTCTGTTGCATACTTACATCTGTTTGCAAAAGGACAGCCCGGTTTTGGATTAATGGGGCTTGGTACGTCTCCGGAAAGAACACTGGCTTCTTTCTGTGCTTCCTTATCCGGATCCGGAATCGGAACAGAAGCCAGCAGAGCCTGGCTGTAAGGATGGAGAGTATGCGCATAAATCTCATCACTGTCTGCCAGTTCTACAAGATTTCCAAGATACATAACTGCAATACGGTCGGAAATATATTTTACTATATTCAAGTCGTGAGCAATAAACATATAGGTAAATCCATGCTTATCCTGAAGTTCCTTCAGCAGATTGATGATCTGGCTCTGAATGGAAACGTCCAGAGCAGAAATCGGCTCGTCGCAGACGATAAATTCCGGTTCTACCGCCAGAGCCCGGGCAATACCGATACGCTGCCGCTGACCTCCGGAAAACTCATGAGGAAAACGGTTGGCATGTTCTCTGTTGAGGCCTACCGTCTCCAGCAGTTCATAGACTCTCTGGGTCCGTTTTTCCTTGTCGTACATTTTATGGATCTCCATACCCTCGGCAATAATGCTTCCAACCGTCATACGGGGATTCAGAGAAGCATAGGGATCCTGGAAAATGATCTGTGCTTTTCTGGAATACTCATAACGGTCTTTGGTGTGCTTCATGTTCACTTCTTTGCCGTTATAGAGGATCTTGCCTTTTGTGGCAGGGTAAATCCCCATTACCACACGTCCCAGGGTGGACTTTCCGCAGCCGGACTCACCTACCACACCCAGGGTCTCGCCTTTATAAATATTAAGGGAAATATCATTGACTGCCACCAGAGTTCGTCCTTTTCCTACGTGGAAATGTTTGGACACATGGTCTAATGTGATGAGCTTATCCATTTACCTTTCCCTCCTTTGCTCCCGGGAAATCCGGGTGAAGTCTCCAGCAGGAAGCGGAATGTCCCTCTCCCAGCTCAAATACCGGCGGCTGATTTGCCTTGCAGATCTTCATGCAGTGCTCGCACCGGCTGGCGAATCCACATCCCTGAGGCGGTGCATAAAGATCCGGTGGAGTACCTGGGATAGAAACCAGTTCTTCCTCTTTTTTTGTATCAATGGTAGGAAGGCTTCGCAGAAGGGCGATGGTATAAGGATGTCCCGGATTGTAGAAGATATCTCTTACGGAACCTCTTTCCACGATCTTTCCTGCATACATGACAGACACTTCGTCCGCCAGATTTGCCACAACTCCCAGGTCATGGGTAATCAGGATAATGGCAGTCTTTGTCTCCTCTTTGATCTTTGCCATAAGCTGCATAATCTGGGCCTGGATGGTCACATCCAGGGCTGTGGTAGGCTCATCGGCAATAAGGAGCTGAGGATTGCAGGCCAGAGCCATAGCGATCATGGCTCTCTGCCGCATACCGCCGGAAAACTCATGGGGATACTGTTTTGCTCTCTCCTCCGGGTTAGGAATCTGCACCAGCTTCAGCAGGCGGACAGCTTCTTTTTCCGCCTCTGCCTTGGAAATCTTCTTTTTCTTTACCAGAGTCTCGGTAAGCTGCTTTCCAACCTTCATGGTAGGATTCATACAGGTCATAGGATCCTGGAAGATCATGCTTACCAACTGTCCCCTGATATTCTGCATTTCTTTCTCACTGGCAGCTACGATATCCTTGCCGCAGAGGTCAATGCTTCCTTCTTTGATACGGGCAGGAGGCATAGGATTTAATTTCATGATCGTCTGGGCGGTAACACTTTTCCCACAGCCGGATTCTCCAACAATGGCCATTACCTCCCCTTTCTTAACCTCCAGGCTGACCCCGCGGACTGCGTGGACCTCTCCTGCATAAGTATCAAAGGAAACATGGAGGTTGTCTATCTTTAAGACATTATCATTTTCCATAGTTCTTTACCTCCTTAATTTCGGGTCGAATGCGTCCCGGAGCTGGTCTCCCAGCAGGTTAAAGGACAACATAGTTACACAGATGAACAGGGCTACCACTACCAACTGTGTAGGATACATCTGGAATACCTGAATGGCTGCATTGGCCATCATACCCCAGGAAGACTGAGGCGGTGCGATACCAAGTCCCAGCATAGACAGGAAAGCCTCTGTAAAAATAACATTTGGAATGTCCAGTGTGATATTGACAATGATGACACTCAACACATTTGGAACCAGATGCTTACCGATGATACGGGCGGGAGATGCACCCATGGATTTGGCTGCGATAACAAACTCCTGCTCCTTCAGGCTGACTACCTGGCCTCTTACCAGACGGGCCATACCGGTCCACCCGGTAAGTGAATAAGCTACAATGATAGTCCCCAATCCTCTGTCCATAACGGTCATCAGAAGGATAACGATGATCAGATAGGGAATACCGCTGATGATCTCCAGGATACGCATCATCACCGTATCTACTGCACCGCCGAAATATCCGGAAACACCGCCATAGATAACACCTACGAAACAATCGATCAGAGCCACGGCGATAGCGATGGTCAGAGAAATCCTAGCGCCATACCATACTCTGGCGAACACGTCGCGTCCAAGGCTGTCCGTTCCGAAAATATGCATCTGCCCTGTCACAGAATCCGGGGACATGATAGGTTTATTCTGAAACGCTACATTCTGCTGCTCATAGCCAAACGGACAGATCATGGGGAGAAAAATAGCCCCCAGAATGATCAGCGCCAGAATCGTCATACATACAATCGCTACTTTACTTTTTCTGATGCGGTTCCAAGCATCCTTCATAAAACTGATAGAAGGACGGGCAATGGCCTCCATAGAGGAAGCATCGGATCCGATCACCTCAAAGGCGTCCGCTCCGATTTTTCCGCTGACATCATAAGGAGTGTACTTTGGGGCCTGTACTGCTTGGGGTTGTTTCTTTTTTGCCATAGTGCTTTTCTACTCCTTTCTTCCTGTCAGTTTGATACGGGGATCGATCAGGCCGTAGATAATATCTACCACCAGGTTGGCCAGGATCAGGAAGGTACCGTAGAATACAGTAGTTCCTGCGATCAGCGTATAATTTCTAGTCTGTACACTGGTTACAAAGTATTTTCCAAGACCTGGAATCGCAAAAATATTTTCTACAACAAAGGCTCCCGTCAGGATCGCTGCCACCAAAGGTCCCATAACCGTGATGACCGGCATGATGGCATTACGGACAGCATGCCTCCAAATAATCTGTCTCTGGCTCAGTCCTTTTGCTTTTGCTGTCTTAATATAATCCTGACTTAATACATCCAGCATACTGGTACGCATAAGACGGCTCACGGTAGCCATGGAACCGAAGGCCAGAGCAAAGGCGGGCAGAATCTTACTGTGCCAGTCTGTCCAGCCCACAATAGCGAATACCTGAGTTCCTGTAGCCTGACCCAGCTTCAGAGCCAGGAAGTACTGAAGGATGGCACCCATAATGAAGGAAGGTACGGACACACCTACCAATGCCAGGAACATAGCGCCGCTGTCCCAGGCTGTACCTCTTTTTACTGCTGCAACGATACCCAGCAGGATACCCATGATAAATGCAAAGAGCAGTGCCCGGATGCCCAGGTCAAAAGAAACCGGGAAAGCCTCCCGGATAATATCGGTAACTTCTCTTCCGTCAGGTATGGAAATACCAAAGTCCCCCTGGAGGGCATTGCCGATGTACATCAGCAGCTGCTGGAGTACAGGTTTATCCAGACCATACTTTGCTTTCAGAGCTTCCATAACCGTATCGGGGATATCTTTTCCGCCGGTAAAAGGATCTCCTGGAAGCAGCTGCATCAGCAGGAAGGTGACGCTGGTCAGGACCAGGATCGTAATAAAGGAATAGACGATTCTCTTTAAAATGTAGCGTATCTGATTCGCCAAGATAACAGCTCCTTTCTCTTGTGTTTTCTTTTTTTACTGTTTATGTAAATCGCAAAGATCCTTTGCGATTTACATAAACAGACAGGAGCCCTGCCGGGAACATCTCTATTCCCTGGCAACGGCTCCTATCCGCTAAATCACTTTATACCTTTGTCAGCCGTATAACTTTCTATTATTCTGCTGCATCTGTAAAGTCGAATTCCTGGAATCCTGTACGTGTCATGTTCTGAACTTTATCAGATACGGCGTAAGTAACACCGCTGAAGTACAGAGGATAAATCGCAGCGTCATCATAGGTTACGATCTTTTCTGCCTGAGCCAGCATATCCTGACGGGCAACTACATCGCTTTCCTTCAGAGCATTTGCAATAAGTTCATCATACTGGGCATTGGAATATTTACCGTAGTTATTTCCGTTTGTAGTAGTGAACATATCCAGGAAAGTCATCGGGTCATTGTAGTCTGGTGACCATCCTGCATAAACCATATCGAAGTCGCCGCTGTCCATGGAAGCCAGACGGGATTTGAATGGCTGAGGTGTGATCTCAACGTCGATACCCAGAACTTCTTTCCACTGTGCCTGATAGAACTCTGCAGTTCTCTGTGCCTGTGACTGGTCATCGCAGAGGATCGACAGATTCAAATCTTCTGCAGAAAGTCCTGTCTCCTGAAGTCCCTGTTCGAAAGCTTTCTTAGCTTCTTCTGCATTGTAGGAAACCACATCGCCTACGGCGTCACGGTATTTCTCACCATTGGCTCCAGCGATTGTTGTAGGTACAAGACCTGTAGCCGGTACAGAACCGTCTTTCAGGATATCGTTGCAAAGACTCTCTGTGTTGATTGCCATACCAAGAGCTCGACGGATATTTGCATTGTCAAGGCCCTTGTCTGTTTTCTGTGTATTGAACTGAATGTACCAGTTTCCGTTGTCTACATAGCTCTCTGTTTTGATGCCAAGTGTCTCAGCCTGTGCAGTCTGGTCTGCTGTGATGTTGATACAGTCAACCTGTCCGCCCTGGAAAGCGTTCATACGTGTGTTGGCATCGTTCATCATTGTGTAGCGGATAGTTCCTGCTGCACATCTGTCCGGATCATAGAAATCAGGATTCTGTGTCAGAGTGATATGATCGTTGTGTACCCACTCAGAGATTGTATAAGCACCGTTTGTCACAATCTTATCAGCGTCGTCTCCATATACATCTGCACCGATCTCCTCATATGCTTTCTGGTTCATTGGATAATAGGAAGCAAAGGAGAACAAATGCTCAGCGTATGGAATCGGGTTTTCAAAAGTCACTTCCAGAGTGTAATCGTCAATAGCTTTAACACCCAGTTCAGAAGGATCCATAGTTCCTTCATATACTTCATTGCCGTTTAACAGGTTATCGTAAACAATGAAGGCATAGGAAGAAGCTGCTTCCTTGCTGCAGATAGTCTGATAAGAGAACACGAAATCGTGTGCCGTCACAGGCTCGCCGTTTGTCCATTTTGCGTCCTGACGGAGCTTCATGGTGTATACACGGCCGTCTTCGCTGACCTGTGTATCCTCAGCCAGGTCGGCAACCGGTGTATCGTTGGCGTCTAGTTTATACAGACCTACCATAACCTCACGGAGAATATCTCCGGAAGCAACGTCTGTAGTCAGGATGCTGTTTAATTCAGGTGGTTCTGCACGAAGATCCACTACATAAGTATCCTCCTCGGCGGTTCCCGGGAAAGCTGTGGACGCTGTGTCACTACTTTCAGAAGCGCCGTCACTTGCCGCACTGGAATCTGTACCGGAAGCACTGCCAGAATCAGAGCTTCCACATGCACCCAGTGACAGGACCATGGCGCTGGCTAAAGCCATTGCTAAGATTTTCTTCATTTTCATCTTAGATTCCTCCCTTTCTGATGTCTCAGTCTTAGTTGCAGAAATATTCTTTTCCACTTTACTATAGAAAACCATACCATATAAGTCTACTATAGCGATTGAGCAATCCTCTTTATTATAATAGAATCTGCATTTTTGTCAACCGTTTATGACAAAATTGTGTATTTTGTGTGTTTTTACCAAAGACAAATATCTTTTCTTGGCAGTATAATTTATACTTCGTTTTCCAGATTTTCCACAATCTTTCTGATGGTTCCGTCTGCAAAGGGGGAATCGATCCCGGCCTCTTTCAGGAGCTCTGTATGAAACTTTGAAGCGGACATCCTGCATAATTTCAGGTAGCTCTTCCAGGCAGCCGGATAGTCTTTGTCCATCCATGCCTTATATTCAAAGGCACAGAGCTGAGCGATCACATAATCGATATAGTACAGGGGGAAGCTGTAAATATGATGCTGTTTCTGCCAGAAAGCTCCTTTTTCAAAAAATGGCAGGCCAGCATAGTCCATATGCGGTTTATATACCTTTTCCAGCTTTTTCCATACTTCTTTGCGCTCCTGGGGGCTCATTTCCGGGTGATCGTAAACTTCATGCTGGAATTCATCCACCATACAGCCGTAAGGAACAAACATCACCGCTTCTTCCAGATGCATACTGGTGTAATCCTTTGTGGTATCCTTATCAAAAAACAGATGATACCAGGGCTCTGTAAAGAATTCCATGGACATAGAATGGATCTCTGCGGTTTCCATTCCGATATCCGCATGTTCCCGGATAGGGTCTGCCGCCGCAAGATATCCCTGAAAAGCATGGCCGCACTCATGGGTCATCACATCCACGTCTCCGCTGGTTCCGTTAAAGTTTGCGAAGATAAAAGGCGCTTTATAATCCGGCAGGTATGTCATATACCCTCCCACTGCCTTTGTCTTTCTTCCAAAAACATCCAGAAGCTCATTCTCCATCATAAAATCAAAGAATTCCTTTGTATCCGGGGACAGCTCTTCATACATCTGCTGTCCTGCAGCCAGGATCTCTTCAGGAGTTCCCTTGGGGCTTGGACTGCCATTTGGACCGTATACCTGCTCATCTGAGTAAGTCATATGTTCCAGTCCAAGACGTTTCCTTCTTTTTTCGTAAAGACTTTCTGCAAAGGGAACGAATACTTCTTTCACCTGGCGGCGGAGGTTCTCTACCGCTTCTCTTCCATAACAATTTCTCTGCATGCGAAGGTATCCAAGAGGTGTATAAGTCTCAAATCCCAGCTTCTTTGCCTGCAAAGTCCGGTTCTTCACCAGCTTATCGTAAAGTTCATCCAGCTTATCCTCGATACTGAGGAAAAATGCATTCTGCTTTTCGCAGGCTTTTCTCCTGATCTTTGGATCTTTGCTCTTTAAATAGGGCGTCAGAAGAGACAGATTCAGTGTTTCCCCTTCCCAGTCGATCTTGGCTCCGGCCAAAAGCTTTTCATATTCTGTCACCAGAGCATTCTCTTCCTGCATGAGAGGAATGACCTCATCGGATACAGATTTCATGGCGATCTCGATATTCTTAAAGGCCACCGGACCGATCTTCTCTTCCAGCGTCTTCCGGTAAGGAGAGGCGAAAAGTTCTTTCTGATAAGCCACGCAAAGATTGGAGTAGGCCGGAGTTTCCCGGTCATAGTAATCCTGCTCTTCCTGATAGAATTTATCTGTAGTATCTATCGAATGACGGATAGAGCAGAGGGTAGCCTGGGTAGTCACCCGATCTGTCAAAACATAATACTTTTTGTGGATCTCAAACTGCTCCTCTCCGCTTTTCGCCTCCTTCAGGGATTTGATCAGTCCTGTAAGCTCCTCCCTGGCTTTTTCAAAATCAATTCTCTCATAAGGCATATCCTTAAATTTCATAAGTTCCAACTTCCTTTCTGTCTCTTCTGTAGTTTTTGCCGCTTCCGGGAACTTTCCCCGCCTGCTGCTTTCCGGCCCCGGTATTTCATCCTTAATAAAGATTTTTCACTTTAAATTCCCGCTCAGCTTCTCTTCTCTGATCTTTCTTGGCAATATCCTGACGCTTATCATAAAGTTTCTTACCTTTTGCAACGCCAATCTCTACCTTCACCAAACTGCCCTTAAAATAAACCTTTAAGGGAACCAGAGTATACCCTTTTTCCCGGATCTTTCCTTCAATTTTCCGTATCTCATAGGAATGGAGCAGGAGTTTGCGCACCCGCAAAGGATCCTTATTAAATATATTTCCCTTTTCATAGGGGCTGATATGCATGCCCCATACAAAAACTTCTCCTTTGTCGATCTGGACAAAAGATTCTTTAATGCTGCATCTTCCCATGCGCAGAGATTTTACCTCCGTTCCCACCAGCTCGATCCCTGCCTCATAGGTATCCTCTATGAAATAATCGTGATAAGCCTTTTTATTATTGGCGATCAGACGAATCCCTGATTCTTTAGCCATGTTCTAATCCTCCTTATTCTGCCAGAACAAAATCTACGGACCGCTCTCTGGGATCCGCTTCCGATACCCGGACGGTCACTGTCTGCCCCATAGCAAAACTTCTTTTATTTTTCTCTCCTGTCAGGGTGTACCGGGCAGGATCATAAATATAATAGTCGTCCGTAAGAGCGTTCACATGGACCAGGCCCTCCACCGTATTGGGAAGCTCCACATAGAAGCCCCAGTCTGTCACTCCGGAGATCACTCCTTCAAAAACTTCACCGATATGATTCTCCATATATTCCGCCTTCTTCATCTTCACAGTCTCCCGCTCCGCTTCCTGGGTTCTCCGTTCCATGGTGCTGGACTGGAGGGCTACCTGATCCAGGATCTCCTCGTAGTGGCGGATCTTGGCCTCTGTCATCTTTCCCCGTAGATTTTCCTTAATGATCCTGTGGATCTGAAGATCCGGATACCGTCGGATAGGAGAGGTAAAGTGACAGTAATATCTGGCTGCCAGGCCGAAATGTCCGGTACACTGGGTGGTATATTTTGCCTGCTTCATAGAACGGAGTATAAGCCGGGAGAAAAAAGGTTCAGACTGGGTGCCCTCCAGTTCTTTTAAGATCTTCTGGATTTCTTTTGGCTGTATCTCTTCTTTGCTTTTCTTTACCTTCACGCCTGCCCTGTGCACCATCTCCAGCACTGGTTCCATCTTTTCCATATCCGGATTTTCATGAGTCCGGTATACAAAGGGGAGTCCCGCCTGGGCATATTCCTGAGCTACAGTCTCATTTGCCGCCAGCATGAAATCTTCAATGATCCTGGTTGCCACATTCTGTTCATAGGGATAGATACGTACCGGTTTTCCATCTTCGTCCAGCTCTACCTTGGTCTCCGGAAAGTCAAAATCAATGGCTCCCCGTTTTTTTCTCCGTTTTCTCAAAAGAGCAGATAATTCCTCCATCTGAAAAAACATAGGCACCAGCTCCTGATACCGTCTGGTCACTTCCGGATCTTCTTTCTTCAGGATCTTCTTAACGTCTGTATAGGTCATTCTTTCGTTTACATGGATCACTGTCTCCGCAATACCGTGGGATACCACTCTACCCTTCTCATCAATATCCATAAGACAGCTGAGGGCCAGACGGTCTTCTCCTGCGTTTAAGGAACAGATCCCATTGGACAATTTTTTCGGCAGCATAGGGATCACCCGGTCTACCAGATAGACACTGGTTCCCCGCCTCAGAGCTTCCCGGTCCAGGGCACTGCTGTACTGGACGTAGTTGCTCACATCTGCAATATGGACTCCCAGATGAAAGAGATTTCCTTCCTTTGTGAGAGACACTGCATCATCCAGATCTTTGGCATCCTCTCCGTCAATGGTGACCATAGTCACATCCCGGAGGTCCAGACGGCCGTAAAAGTCTCCTTCATTGAGGGTTTCCCGGATCTTTTCCGCCTGGTTTAATACTCTTTCCGGAAATTCCATGGGAAGACCGCAGCTTCTGGCCACACTGAGCACATCAATCCCCTTTTCCCCGGGGCTTCCCAGCACTTCAACGATTTTTCCCTCCGGAGACCTTTTGCTGGTGCCATAATCCCGGATCTGGACCACCACCTTGTCCTGATCCCTGGCTCCCAGAAAATTTTCCTTCTGTATAAAGATGTCCCTTAAAAACCTCTGATTATCCGGTACCACAAATCCAAAACCGGAAGATTCCTGGAAAGTGCCCACAATCTCCTGCAGCCCTCTCTCCAGAATCTTCACTACCCGTCCCTCTCTTCGTTTTCCCGGCCGCTCCTCTTTTTTCAGAAGGATCTGGACCTGATCCCCGTGAAAGGCTCCTCCTGTCTCTTCCTCGGGAATATAAACATCTTCCCCTTCTTCCTCAGACAGTTCCACAAAGCCAAATCCTCTTGGATGTCCGATAAAAGTCCCTGTAAGATACCTGTCTTTTTTCTTCCGGTTTTTTTCTTCTTTTTTCTCTTTTCTATTCTCCTGCTTCTGTCTGTCTTTTCTTCCTTTTTCCTGCTCACCAGAAGAGATCCTTACCGCCTCATATCTGCCTCTTTTATTGATGGTAATCTTTCCTTCTTCCAGAAGCATATCCAGGATCTTATGAAGTTCTTCCCTCTTTCCTGCTGGCACCTGAAGCAGGACCGCCAGCTCTTTTGCCCGCATAGGCTGGTATTCTTTACAGCAGATCAGATCATATACGATTTTTTTTCTTTTTTTAGTCTGTTGATTTTTCTTCAATTTTGCCTCCACAAAGGAGTTGTCACATTAAATTTTTCCGAATTTAATTCATGGGGCAACTCCTTCTTTTCGTGTTAAGAAAAGGCTGCCCCACTAAACCTCTTCCGTTTAATGCAGCAGCCTCATGTTTAAAAATTCAGATTTAATACTAAAGCCAGCACGAAAAACAAAACTCCCATGATCCGTGTAGCCTTCACCAAAGCACCTTCCATGGAGCGGCCTTTATTTTTTCCCCAATAGGTCTCGGCCATTCCGGCGATGCTTCCAAGTCCCTGAGATTTTCCTTCCTGCATCAGAATGATAACAGTCAGTCCTATACAATCAATAACGAAAAGGATCGTCAAAACAATTCTCAATATCTCCACTGTAACACCTCCTACCTGTTAAACATATCAAGTTTAACACAAGGCAGATAGGATTTCAACCGTTTTTCTCATGTTTTTTCCGGCTGTCCAGGCTACGTCGATCGACGACAACACAGCAGACGAAAAATCAGGCAAGTTATTTGGTGTAGTTATTTTCGAGACGATTTACTAGGTAAAGGGCATGACTGCCCAGTCGGTCTTCAATGGCCAGAAGCCTGTTGTACTTAGCGGTCCGCTCGCCTCTGCAGGGGGCTCCTGTCTTGATCTGTCCTGCTCCCATAGCTACCGCCAGATCTGCAATAAAGGTGTCTTCGCTCTCTCCTGAACGATGAGAGATCACAGCGTTCCACCCGGACTTCTGGGTCATCCGAACGGCAGCTATGGCTTCTGTTAGAGTTCCAATCTGATTCACCTTGATCAGCACTGCATTTCCGGCCTTTTCACAGATGCCTCTGCGGATCCGTTTTACATTTGTCACAAAAAGGTCGTCTCCTACAAGCTGGACTCTTCCTCCCAGTTTCTCGGTCATCAGCCTCCAGCCGCTCCAGTCATCCTCCCAGAGACCGTCTTCTATAGAAATAAGAGGGTATTCTCCCGCCAGCTTCTCATAGTACTCTACCATCTCTTCTGCTGTTCTGATCACCTTTTCTCCTTTCATGGAGGACTCTCCCGGAAAATAGTAGGCATTTTCTTTCTCCAGATAAAGTTCGCTGGCTGCTGCGTCCATAGCAAAGGAAATCTCTTTTCCCGGCTCATAGCCTGCCTCCCGTACCGCCAGGCTCATAAGTTCAAAGATTTCTCTGGCATCCTTTACATCAGGGGCAAATCCACCCTCGTCTCCTACACCGGTGGACAGATTCCTGTTTTTCAGAATCTCTTTTAATTTCTGATAAGTCTCTCCGCACATACGCAGACCCTCTTTAAAACAGCAGGCCCCTACAGGCATGATCATAAATTCCTGAAAGTCTACCGTATTATCTGCATGCTTTCCTCCATTTAAAATGTTCATCATCGGCACCGGCATACGGTCTGTGATACATCCGCCCAGATACTGATACAGAGGCAGCCTGAGAGCCTTCGCCGCCGCATCTGCCACAGCCAGGGATACCCCCAGAGTAGCGTTTGCTCCCAGATGCTCTTTGTTCTCGGTTCCATCTGCTTCCAGGATCAATTGATCAATTTGGCTTTGATCCAGGGCATTCTCTCCCAGAACTGCCTCTGCCAGCTTGACGTTTACATTGCCCACCGCCTTCTGAACCCCCAGGCCCTGGTATCGTTTCTCACGGTCCCGAAGTTCCAGGGCCTCAAACTTCCCTGTAGAGGCGCCAGAGGGTACAATAGCTCTGCCGGTATATCCGTCTCTGCCCACAACCCCTTCCCCTACAGTCACTTCCACTTCCACCGTAGGATTTCCTCTTGAATCCAGCACCTCTCTTGCGTATACTTTCCTGATCGGCAAATATCTTTCCATAGCAATACCTCCTGATTATTTTCTTTCTTCACGTTTCGTACCTTTTCTGTATTCTGTTTTCCGGGGTATTTTTCTTTTTTCTTCTGTATGGAGCTTCTTCTCTATCGTATTTATAAACTTTAGTCTATGGTCTTTTTTCTGTCTCATACTTTCTCTTATCCCATGGATAATATTCCCCGGATCTTGTTTCTCAAACCAGGTATTTTGCTGGAAACAGATTTTTCCTTTCTGTATTCAGTTCTTCTATGTATGTAGATCTGGAATATTGGCCGAATGGCCGGATTTGGAAATTAATGGTTGAACTGTGATTACATCATAGCATTGGCTCTCCGTAAAAACAATACCGGAATACTTTACAAAATCCGCAGGTTAGAAACCTGCGGATTTTAGTAAGTTTTTAAATTTTTACTTTTTGATCAGCAGAGACTTTCCTGTCATTTCTGCCGGCTGCTCCATACCCATCAGTTCAATCAGCGTAGGTGCAATATCTGCCAGGCAGCCTCCCTCTCTCAGTGTATAAGAAGGATCTGCATTTACCAGGATAAAGGGCACCGGATTGGTTGTATGCGCAGTGAAAGGAGCTCCTGTCTCGTAGTCTACCAGCTGCTCGGCATTTCCGTGATCTGCACAGATGAACATCTGTCCGTCAACTTCCTTAACAGCCTCTACCGCTCTTCCCACACACTCATCTACAGTCTCGATGGCTTTGATAGCCGCAGCCTCTACTCCGGTGTGTCCTACCATATCCGGATTTGCAAAGTTGATAATGATCACATCATATTTTCCGGATTTAATGGCCTCTACCAGTTTGTCACACACTTCGTAGGCACTCATTTCAGGCTTCAGATCGTAGGTGGCAACCTTGGGAGATTTTACCAGGATTCTGTCTTCTCCTTCATTTGGCTCTTCCACGCCGCCGTTAAAGAAGAAAGTTACATGGGCATACTTCTCCGTCTCAGCGATACGGGCCTGTTTCAGACCGTTAGCCGCAAGGAATTCTCCGAATGTGTTCTTAATTGACACTTTATGGAATGCCACTTCTGTATTTGGAATCGTAGGATCATACTCAGTAAAGCATACATAAGTAAGCTCCAGTCTCTTCTCTCTTGCAAATCCGTCAAATTCATCTGCACAGAAAGCTCTGGTGATCTCTCTGGCTCTGTCCGGACGGAAGTTAAAGAAGATCACAGAATCTTTATCCTGAATGGTTCCTACGGGTTTTCCGTCTTTTACAATTACTGTAGGAACCACAAATTCATCTGTTTTACCTTCTTCATAAGAAGCTTTCACAGCGCATACCGGGCACTCTGCCTGAACGCCTTCGCCCTTTGTCAGCGCTTTGTATGCCAGTTCTACACGATCCCAGCGGTTATCTCTGTCCATAGCGTAGTAACGTCCCATTACAGAGGCAACCTGTCCTACGCCAATCTCTTTCATCTTATCATTCAGTTCCTGGATATAGCCTTTGCCCCCTGTAGTAGGCGTATCTCTTCCATCCAGGAAGCAGTGAACAAACACCTTTTCCAGGCCCTCTCTCTTAGCCAGTTCAAGAAGTCCATACACATGAGTATTGTGGCTGTGAACGCCGCCATCGGAAAGCAGTCCGAACAGATGAAGGGCCGAATTATTTTCCTTTGCATTGTGAACAGCCTTTAAAAGGGCCTCGTTCTTAAAGAAATCTCCATCCTGGATCTCTTTGGTGATCCTGGTAAGCTCCTGATATACGATACGGCCTGCGCCCATATTCAGGTGACCTACCTCGGAGTTTCCCATCTGTCCCTCAGGAAGTCCCACAGCCATGCCGCTGGCATTTCCTTTTACAAATGGGCACTGAGACATCAGTTGATCCATGATGGGGGTTTTCCCTTCGCATACGGCATTCGCCTCGCACTTATCATTCAGCCCATATCCATCAAGAATCATTAATACGGTTGGTTTTTTACTCATGACGATTTCTCCTTTATCTCAAATTTCTTTTTTCCTTATGTCCGTTTCTTATTTTACCAGAATTACAGGATTTTTCAATGGATTTATAATACCTTGGAAAGAAATTCCCGCAGCCTCTGATTTTTCGGACTGGCAAAAAATTCTTTTGGCGGAGCGTCCTCCTGGATATTCCCACCGTCAATGAAAAGCACTCTGCTGGCCACCTCTCTGGCGAATCCCATTTCATGGGTTACTACCACCATGGTCATACCGGTCTTGGCCAGCTCTTTCATGATCTCCAGCACCTCTCCTACCATCTCCGGATCCAGTGCCGAAGTCGGTTCATCGAAGAGCATCACATCCGGGTTCATAGCCAGAGCCCGGGCAATAGCGATCCTCTGCTTCTGTCCTCCGGAAAGACTGCCGGGATAAGCCTCTGCCTTATCCGGAAGGCCAACTCTCGCAAGAAGCTCTTCTGCCTTTTCAGAAGCTTTCTCCGGTGTCATGAGCTTTAAAGTCACAGGGGCCAGCATAATGTTTTCCTTCACTGTCTTATGAGGAAACAGATTGAACTGCTGGAACACCATTCCAATCTTCTGCCGGTGGCGGTTAATATCCACCTTGGGATCTGTAATATCTACATTTTCAAATAAGATCCTTCCTCCCGTAGGAACCTCCAGAAGATTCAGGGAACGGAGAAAGGTGGATTTTCCGGAACCGGAAGGGCCGATGATAGCCACTACCTCGCCTTTATGTATTTCTGTAGTGATCCCGTCCAGAACCTTATTCTCTCCAAAATGTTTCTGAAGATTTTCTACCTTTATCAATACTTCGTCCTTAGTGGTCACTTCTGCGCAGCCTCCTTTCTACCTTGCCCATGAAATAGGTCAGCAGCATTACCAGGACCAGATAAAAGACTGCCGCTGAGATCAGAGGCACGAAAGCACTGTAGGTACGGCTCTGTACCAGTGTGGCCGCCTTTGTGATATCTACTGTGCCGATATATCCGATAATGGCTGTTTCCTTTAAAAGTACGATCATCTCGTTGATCAGGGCCGGAAGTACATTTTTAAATGCCTGAGGCATGATGATCAGCTTCATAGTCTGACCGGAACTTAATCCCAGACTTCTTCCTGCCTCCATCTGACCTTTGTCAATGGACATGATACCGGAACGGACGATCTCCGCCACATAAGCTCCGGAATTGATACCGAAAGCAATACCTCCGATAATAATGTTGTTCAAAGGTATGCTGGCAAACACCACGGAATAAAAGATCAGGATCTGTATCATAGAAGGTGTACCCCGGATAACCGTCAGGTATACCACACATACTGCATTTAACAGCTTCAGCTTGCCGGTCTGTTCATGAGTGGAACGGATCAATGCCACCAGGAAACCCAGGATCACACCGATGCACAAAGCCAGAAGGGTTACCAGGATCGTAGTCTTCAGGCCGTTAAGCCACCAGTCTGAGGCTCCGTTGTCCACAAAATACCGCTGAAACTCATGTTGGAAATTTTCCCACATTGCGCAATTCCTCCTTGCTTATCCCGGTATTATTTTTTTACGATGACTACCTGAGTAGCTTCTGCATAAGTGTCTGTAAAGTCCACACTTTCTTCTCTTTCAGGGGTCACTGTCATGCCTGCTGCGCCAAAGTCTGCCTTTCCGGTATCCACAGAGGTCAGGATCGCTTCAAAAGCCATATCCTCGATCTTCAGCTCATAGCCTAATTTGTCACAGATGGCCTGGGCGATATCTGCATCAATTCCCACGACCTCATCTCCTTCTTTATACTCCCAGGGTTCAAACTCTGCATTGGTAGCCATGGTCAGTACCCCGTTAGAACGGTCCACATCTGCCGGAGACTCATAGGGGTGCTCCCCGATCTCGTCGCCGATGTAATTGTTCTGGATTTCCTCTAAGGTTCCCTCTTCTTTAAGTTCGGCAAGGGCGCTGTTAAAGGCATCTCTCAGCGCTGTATTGCCTTTCTTCATGCAGATCGCATATTCCTCTTTATCAAAAATACCATCAACGATCTTCAGATCATCATTGGCTTCCACAAATTTTTCTGCAGGCAGAGAGTCAATAACCACACAGTCTACTTTACCGTTTTTCAGAGCCACGATAGCATCCGCTCCCTTATTAAAACGGTTTACCTGGGAATCATCCTTAACCGCATCTGTGGCCTGAGAATCTCCTGTAGTACCGATCTGCACGCCGATCTTCAGATCCGCCAGATCATCTACAGACTGGATCTCCACTGGCTCAGAAGAAGCCTGGCTACCTCCTGAACAGCCAGCTGCTGTCAGTACTGCTGCAGATACTAAGAATACCGCTAAAACTTTTTTCTTCATCTTTTTACTCTCCTTTTTTATATTTATGCATTACAGTTTTTAATTTCTCTGTTTAATTTTAAACAACAATGCATATTTATTCAATTCCAATGGATTATACCAGCTTTCCCCCAAAATATCAATACACAACTACCGGCGTATTGACTTCAATATTTTCATAAATTGTCCTGGCATTATCCAGAGGAGTATTGATACAGCCGTGGGATCCGTTATACAGATAAATGTCTCCACCGAAGCTGCTCCTGCTGGTAAGATCATGGATCCCCACACCGCCGTTAAAAGGCATCCAGTAATTTACCGGCGTTTCATATTCAATGGAACCGTCCGGATTTCTCCCCACAAGCGTTGAGGGGCTGGCCTTATCCTTTAAGCGCCACACGCCTCCGGAAGGCGTTCCGTTTCCATTATTTGGATTTCCTGTTACCACAGGAGTATCTACCAGCAGAGTGCCGTTTTTATAAAACCACATCCTCTGTTCGCTGATAGAGATTTCCACATATGTTCCGTCAATATCATTGCCTCCGTGTTTTTCTCCGGAGTAAAGCCAGGTAGGCTCTACTGCCCCGCTCTGTCCGGCGTTAAGCATATTCACCAAAGACTCTGTGGTCTTATCCTGCCACAATCTCCAGCCGTAGTCTCCCTGGGTAAGATGAACAGTAGCTCCGTTTGAAGTAACAAAATCCCTGGGCTTTCCTATAGTATTATACTTTTCAGACCAGGCGATCACAGTCTGCTTTACAGTCTCTGTGTCAAAATAATAATTTCCGTCATCTCCCTTTTTCAGCCAGGATTTCAACTGATCCCTGGTTACCGTTTCGGTACCCGTTCCAAAATTAAGACTGGCCTGGAGACTTGTAAATTTATTGAGCTGTTCCGCCTCTTTTTTCAGATTTTCATCATCCTGACGGACTGCCGGTTTCACATAGCAGTCTGCCTCCTCCAGAGAAATCTCTGTCTGACGCTGATCCACTGCAGCCTTAACCGCAGCCAGAGTCTTCTCTTTATCCAGAGTAGTTCCCTCTACCTCCGGTACGATCTCATAGGTAGTTCCATTATCCTCCACCCTTGCATCCTGCACAGGCGTCATATTGGCATCCTGCATGCAGGCCAGGGCTGCTACCGCCTGGTTCAGGCTTTCCTCATTGTAAGAACTGTCTGCATTTACCGTATAATTTTTATCTCCGAAGATCTGTATGGGCCAGAGCCAGGAATTCTGCTGATTTTTTACCTCCTGGGCTCCATTATCATCCTGATACGAAAGCTGTATCGTATTACCCTCTATGCTTTCTGTCTGGTCTCCTCTTTCCCGGATCGTCAGAGAATAGGTCTCTGCACTGTTTTTCAACAGCTCTCTGACATAGGCAGTATCCCTGCCGCTGCAGTCTACACCGTTAATTGCAGTTCCGGGATAAAATTTATCCTGGTAATAAAATCCCACCCCCACATAACCGGCAAGGATCACAGCCGCTCCTGTTCCAAGGACTACGCCTAAAACCTTTTTCGATTTCTTATTCTTCTTTTTCTTACGGTTTTCCTTTTTCAGTTTTTCATCTGCTTTTTTCAGTGCCTTTAATTTCTCTTTTTTGTGATCTTTCATATCTATAATAAACTTCCTTACTATTTGTATTATCACAGGTCATTCTACTCCAAAACCCTTAAAATTAAAAGGCTTTTCTTCCTTTCTGTTGAATTTCACCAATCTTTCTACTATTATTAAGGAAGATATGAACATTTTTAAGGGAGTAAATCATATGATACCGGAAAATTCTTTACTTGATATAACCCATTGCAGGCTCTGTCCCAGGAACTGTGGGATAAACCGGAAGGAAAGGGCCGGATTCTGCGGAGAAAAAGCTGCCATCCGGTGTGCCCGTGCTGCTCTTCACCACTGGGAAGAGCCCTGCATCAGCGGCACCAGAGGAAGCGGCACGGTGTTCTTCTCCGGCTGCTGTCTGAAATGCTGTTTCTGCCAGAATTATCAGATCAGTCAGGAAGGACTGGGCAAAGAACTCTCCCCGGAAAGGCTGGCACAGATTTTCCTGAGTCTTCAGGAACAGGGAGCCCACAACATCAATCTGGTAACCGGAACCCACTTTCTTCCCGGGATCCTTGCCGCCCTGGATCTTGCCAGGCCAAAACTTTCTATTCCTGTAGTCTATAACTGTGGCGGCTATGAAAAACCGGAAGTGATCCAGCTTTTGGATGGCTATGTGGATATCTATCTTCCTGATCTAAAATACTTTGATTCGAAACTCTCTGCTGAATATTCCGGAGCCGGAGATTATTTCTCTGTAGCTTCCCGGGCGGTCTCTGCCATGATTGCCCAGACCGGAAGCCCTGTTTTTAACGAAGAGGGAATCATGATAAGAGGAGTGCTCATACGGCATATGGTTCTCCCGGGATCCAGGAAAGATTCTGTCTCTATCCTCAGGTGGCTAGAGGAAAATCTTCCCAAAGACGGTTTTCTCCTCAGCCTGCTCAGCCAGTATACACCTTTTTACAAAAGCAGCGAGCATCCCCGGATCAACCGGCGCCTCACCACCTATGAATATGAGAAAGTACTGGAAGAAGCTGTCTCCCTGGGACTTACCCGGGGATTTATGCAGGAAAAAAGCAGTGCCAAAGAAGAATATACCCCGCCTTTTGACCTGGAAGGCCTGTAAAAAAGAACAGCCCCCAAAACATTTGGGAACTTCTTGCCGAAATTCCCTCATGACTTTGGAGGCCGTCCTTTTTCAATCACTTTTATTTATTGTAGTTTACAATGGAACCGAAGTCTGGTTTCAGAGCAGCTCCACCTACCAGTCCGCCGTCAATATCCGGCTGAACAAATAAATCAGGAGCTGTCTTAGCATTTACAGATCCGCCGTACTGGATACGGATAGCATCGGCTGTAGCCTGATCGTATACTTCTGCGATACACTCACGGATCGCTTTGCATACTTCCTGCGCCTGCTCAGTGGTAGCTGTCTTACCTGTGCCGATAGCCCAGATAGGCTCGTAAGCAATGACAGCTTCCTTTGCCTGATCTGCTGTGATTCCCTGGAATCCAACCTTTACCTGCTGACGGATAAAGTCCATGGTCACGCCCTGCTCTCTCTGCTCCAGTGTCTCACCGCAGCACATGATAGGTGTTAATCCATGCTCAAATGCCTTCAGCATTTTCTTATTGATATCTTCGTTCGTCTCTCCGAAATACTCTCTTCTCTCGGAATGACCCAGAATCACATATTTTACGCCTGCGTCTACCAGCATGTTTGGAGAAATCTCTCCTGTGTAAGCACCTTTTTCTTCGAAATACATATTCTCAGCGCCTACCTGGATATTGGTTCCTTTTACAGCTTCCACTACAGGAACGATATCAATAGCCGGTACACAGAAAACAACGTCTACATCATCATTTGCAACCAATGGTTTTAAAGTATTTACTAATTCCACTGCCTCGCTGGGAGTCATATTCATCTTCCAGTTTCCGGCAATAATTTTTTTCCTTGCCATGGGAATTACCTTCTTTCCTTATTTATCGTTTGCAGCTGCTACGCCGGGGAGTTCTTTGCCTTCCAGGAATTCCAGGGAAGCTCCGCCGCCGGTGGAGATATGAGTCATCTTATCGCCGTAGCCTAAGATGTTTACAGCTGCTGCAGAGTCACCGCCGCCGATGATGGTAGTCGCATCTGATTCAGCCAGAGCTTTTGCAACAGCTTCTGTGCCATGTGCAAAATTCGGCATTTCAAAGCAACCCATCGGTCCGTTCCATACAACAGTCTTGGCATCTTTTACAGCGTCACAGAACAGTTTTTCTGTCTCCGGTCCGATATCCATGCCTTCCCATCCGTCCGGGATCTGGCCGGTAGGTACGGTCTGGATATTACAGTCATTGGAGAATGCATCGCCGATCCTATTGTCAACAGGAAGAAGAAGTTTTACACCTTTGTCCGCTGCTTTTTTCTTCATATCAAGAGCATACTGCAGATAATCATCTTCGCAGAGAGAAGTACCGATCTTTCCGCCTTCAGCTTTGGAGAATGTATAAGCCATTCCGCCGCCGATGATCAGTGTATCTACCTTATCCAGCAGGTTGTTGATAACGGAAATCTTGCTGGAAACTTTTGCTCCGCCAAGGATAGCTACGAAAGGTCTCTTTGGATTGTTGACAGCATTTCCAAGGAAATCGATCTCTTTCTGCATCAGATAGCCTACGACTGCGGTATCTACGTATTTCGTAACACCTACGTTAGAGCAGTGTGCTCTGTGGGCAGTACCAAAAGCGTCGTTTACAAATACGTCGCACAGGGAAGCCAGTTCTTTGGAAAATTCATCTCCGTTTTTGGTCTCCTCTGCACGGTAACGGGTGTTCTCCAGTAAGATCACATCTCCGTCTTTCATATCCTCAACAGCAGCTTTTGCGTTTGGTCCCACAACTTCAGGATCTGCAGCGAATTTTACTTCCTGTCCCAGAAGCTCTGTAAGACGTTTTGCAACAGGTGCCAGAGATAATTCCGGTTTTGGCTCTCCCTTTGGTTTTCCCAGGTGTGAGCAGAGGATTACCTTTCCTCCGTCAGCGATCAGTTTTTTGATAGTTGGAAGTGCTGCTACCAGACGGTTCTCATCTGTGATTTTTCCGTCCTGAAGGGGCACGTTAAAATCGCAGCGCACCAGTACTCTTTTTCCCTTTACGTTGATATCATCAACTGATTTTTTATTAAGCATTGGAAATGCCTCCTTTTTCTGATTTCTGGCGCTGCCGCATAACTCATGTGGCAGCGTCTTTCTTTCATATAGCCGAAAAGGGCCCGGTCCATACCATAATAGACCGGACCCTCAATGAGCCTTTATAATACTTTCAGATTATTTGTTTAATAATTTACCGAAGTATTTGATTGTTCTAACCATCTGGCTTGTGTAGGAGTTCTCATTGTCATACCATGATACAACCTGAACTTCTGTTGTTCCGTTGTCCAGAGGCAGAACCATTGTCTGTGTAGCATCGAACAGAGAACCGTATGTCATACCAACGATATCGCTGGATACGATCTCGTCTTCGTTGTATCCGAAGGACTCTGTAGCAGCAGCTTTCATAGCGTCGTTGATCTGCTCTTTTGTAACATTTCCTTTAACAACTGCTGTTAAGATTGTTGTGGATCCTGTAGGAGTAGGAACACGCTGTGCAGCACCGATCAGTTTTCCGTTTAATTCAGGAATAACTAATCCGATAGCTTTTGCAGCACCTGTGCTGTTAGGAACGATGTTAACAGCTGCTGCACGGGATCTTCTCAGATCACCTTTTCTCTGCGGTCCGTCCAGAGTCATCTGGTCGCCTGTGTAAGCGTGGATTGTACACATAATACCGGACTGGATCTCAGCTAAGTCATTTAATGCTTTAGCCATAGGTGCCAGGCAGTTTGTTGTACAGGAAGCTGCGGAGATGATGTTGTCATTTTCTGTTAATGTTTCATGGTTTACATTGTAAACGATAGTTGGCAGGTCATTTCCAGCAGGAGCGGAAATAACAACTTTCTTAGCGCCGGCATCGATATGAGCCTGTGCTTTTGCTTTGGATGTATAGAAGCCTGTACACTCCAGAACAACGTCTACGCCGATCTCTCCCCAAGGAAGCTCTGCTGCGTTAGCCATTGCATAAATTTTGATTTCTTTTCCGTCAACAGTGATAGAATCTTCTCCAGCTGTAACTTTGTCAGCTAAAGCATATCTTCCCTGTGTAGAGTCATATTTCAGTAAGTGAGCTAACATCTTTGGAGATGTTAAATCGTTGATTGCAACGATTTCAAATCCTTCTGCTCCAAACATCTGTCTGAATGCAAGACGTCCGATACGTCCAAAACCATTGATTGCTACTTTTACTGCCATGATTTTCATTCCTCCTAAAAGTGATTGATTTTCTGTGAGTTCTTTAACTGTTGTAAATCACATTGTTAAAGAAACATCAACCTTGTCCATATTGTACTCGTTTTCGTCCAAAAATTCAAGCCCATTTTCACATTTCATGTGCATTTTAACGCTGTTTTAACACCCTGCCTCTTGCTATGCGTATAAAATTTCCCTTATAATACTTACGTTAAGTAAAATATCTACTGTAAAGGAGTTGCTTCTATGTATTGTGACTATCACCTTCATTCCTCTTTTTCCGGGGACAGCGATGCTCCCATGGAGAAAATGATACAGCAGGGAATCCGGCTGGGACTTCCCGCCATGTGCTTTACTGAACATCTGGACCCTGATTTTCCCGGAGGAGATTGTTCCTTTGATCTGGATATCGATGCCTATCAAAAAAAGCTTCTGGAGCTGAAAGAAGCCTATCAGGACCGCATACAGATCTTTTTCGGACTGGAACTGGGGCTTCAGCCTCATCTGACCGGGGAGCTCCCCGGGATTGCCGCCTCTGCTCCTTTTGACTTCATCATTGGTTCCACCCATGTGGCCGATCACATGGATCCTTATGACAAGATCTTTTTCCAGGGAAGAACCGAGTATGAGGCTTATCATCGTTATTTTGAAGTACTTCTGGAAAATCTGAACACATTTTCCTGTTTTAATACCTGCGGACATATTGATTATGTAGTGCGGTACGGTCCTCAGAAGAACCAGAATTATTCTTACGAAAAATATCAGGATATTCTGGACGAGATCCTGAAAACTCTTATTCAAAAGCAGATCGGCCTGGAATGCAACACTGCCGGTTTTAAATATGGTCTCGGCCACCCCAATCCTACAGAAAAGATCCTGGCCCGCTACCGGGAACTGGGGGGAGAGATCCTGACACTGGGCTCCGATGCTCATGCGCCGGAACATATCGCTTATAACTTTCGGGAAACCGGTGAGATCCTGAAAGCCTGCGGTTTCCGGTATTACACCATCTTCAAAGAAGGTCAGCCGGAGTTTTTAAATCTGTAAGGGCACTATAGCCCAGAATAGAAAACTGTTTTTAATGATAGCACCTGCTGTATAGAGAGGAAGTGCCGCATTCATTAAACACATATCAGGAATATTGATACATTTTATTACCCAGACTGCACAATAAAATGTATTAATATTCTCGTGTTTATTTAATGCGGCACCTTCTATTTTTAAGATTATCTGATGTATTTCCTTCTAATTTTCTTTTACCGGTCCAAGAATAATGCCGCCTCCCGCAACATACTCTCCTTGGTACAACACCACTGCCTGTCCCGGAGTTACAGCTCTTTGAGGCTCCAGAAAATCCACCTGTACCCGCCCATGCTCCAGCTTTTTCAAAGTGCAGGGGGCTCCCGGGTGATTATAGCGTATCTTTCCCGTAAGGACTTCTCCTTCTCTGATTTCCTCCATAGCCATATAGTTCATCCGGTCGCAGACCAGACTTTTCACAAAAAGCTCTTCATTTTCCCCGATGACCACTTCATTTGTCTTTGGTCTGATCTCTGTCACAAAGACGGGATGGCCCATGGAAAGATTCAGACCTTTTCTCTGGCCGATGGTGTAATGGATGATCCCTTTATGTTCCCCGATCACTGTTCCGTCTTTCTTCACATAATTTCCTGCGGGGATCTTTTCCCCGGTACTCTTTTCAATAAAGCCTGCATAATCCTTATCCGGGACGAAACAGATTTCCTGACTGTCTTTTTTATGGGCTACAGGGAGTCCGGCTTTCTCTGCGATCTGACGGATTTCCTCTTTTGTGTAGGCTCCCACAGGCATCTGCGTATGGGCCAGCTGCTCCTGGGTAAGGTTGTACAGGGCATAAGTCTGGTCTTTTCTGGCGGTTACAGAATTCCGGATAGCATAGCGGCCGTTTTCCAGCCTTTCTATCCGGGCATAATGACCTGTGGCAATATAATCCGCCCCAATGTCCAGGCTCCGTTTCAGAAGCGCCTCCCACTTTACGTACCGGTTACAGGCAATACATGGATTTGGAGTCCTGCCTTCCTGATACTCCCGGATAAAGTAGTCGATGACATTCTCTTTGAATTCCTTTCGGAAATTCATAACATAATAAGGAATTTCCAGCTTTGCGGCCACTCTTCTGGCATCATCCACAGCACTCAGACCGCAACAGCCCCCGTTTTCTTCCTGAAATTCCGGCTCTTCCTCCTGCCAGATCTGCATGGTAACGCCAATGACCTCATACCCCTGCTGCTTCAGCAGATAGGCTGCCACTGAGGAATCTACGCCTCCGGACAGACCTACCACTACTTTCTTTTTTTTCATCAGTAATCTTCCTCTTCTTCCTCTTCTCCTTCATGGATATCTGATTTCGGCTTGGAAAGTCCCTCGATCTTGATTCCGTTTTTCTCCGCATAATCCCACAAAGCCGCATGGATAGCTTCTTCTGCCAGCAGGGAACAGTGGACTTTTACCGGAGGCAGGCCATCCAGAGCTTCCATCACCGCTTTGTTGGTCACCTGGAGGGCTTCCTGAATAGTTTTTCCTTTTACCAGTTCTGTAGCCATACTGCTGGTCGCTACAGCAGCGCCGCAGCCGAAAGTTTTAAACTTACAGTCCCGGATGATCTGATTGTCGTCAATATCCAGATAGATTCTCATAATATCCCCGCATTTTGCATTTCCTACGGTTCCCACCCCGCTGGGGTTTTCAAGTTCTCCCACATTTCTTGGATTCTGAAAATGATCCATTACTTTTTCACTGTACATGATGTTTTCCTCCGTATTCTGCTGATTTCTCTATATTCTCTTTCTATTAAGCGTTTTCTGCCTTTTTCTGTTTTTTTATAAAATCTTCATATAAGGGAGACAGATTTCTCAGTTTTGTCACGATTTCTTTAATCTGATCCAGGGTATAATCCAGGTCCTCCTTTGTGGTGTCCGCTCCCAGCGTCAGCCGCAGAGAACCATGGGCAATTTCATGAGGCAGGCCGATGGCCAGAAGCACATGGGAAGGATCCAGAGAACCAGAAGTACATGCAGAACCGCTGGAACCGGCTATGCCTTTCATATCCAGCATGATCAGAAGGGATTCTCCTTCGATAAAACGGAAGCTGAAATTTGCATTGTTTGGAAGGCGTTTCTTCGGATCTCCGTTGAGCCGTGTATAGGGAACCTCCTCCAGGACCCGGCGGATAAAATAGTCTCTCAGTTCCTGTTCCTTTTTCGTACGCTCTTCCATGGTTTCAGCTGCCATCCGTGCAGCCACTCCGTATCCTACGATACCCGGAACATTCTCTGTGCCGGCTCTGCGCTTTCTCTCCTGGGCCCCTCCGTGGATAAAGGAGCGGATCTTCACGCCTTTGCGGATGTAGAGACATCCGATGCCCTTTGGTCCGTTAATCTTATGAGCGCTGGAGCTTAACATATCAATATTCATATCGTCCACATCAATGGGTACCTGGCCAAAAGCCTGGACAGCGTCTGTATGGAAAAGAATACCGTGTTCTTTTGCAATCATACCGATTTCTTTCACCGGTTCGATGGTGCCGATCTCATTGTTTGCAAACATAATGGTAATCAGGATCGTTTCCGGGGTAATCGCTTTCTGAAGCTGTTCTAAGTCGATAAGACCATTCTCGTCTACATCCAGGTAAGTCACCCTGGCCCCCTGTTTTTCCAGATACTGGCAGGTGTGGAGCACCGCATGATGTTCGATCTTTGTGGTAATGATATGGCAGCCTTTGTTTTTGTATGCTTCATAGGCTGCCTTAATGGCCCAGTTATCTGATTCAGACCCGCCCGCCGTAAAGTAGATCTCTTCCGTCTTTGCCCCAATAACCTGAGCGATTTCCTCTCTGGCTTTGGTAATGGCTTCCTTACTTCTCTGTCCCAGTTCATAAATACTGGACGGATTTCCATAACTTTCTGTAAAGTAGGGAAGCATGGCGTCCACGACTTCCTGAGACGTCCTTGTAGTTGCTGCATTATCTAAATAAATTCTTGTTTTCATCGCTTTCCTCTCCTATCTCTGATTTTCCTGGATCCTGCGGCTTTCTTCCACCAGTTGGCTGATCATAATAGAGTCTACGGTTTCCTGGATACTTTTATTCACTTTCTGCCAGACATATCTGGCAACACAAAGGTCTTTCCCCACACAACTGGGATTCTCCCCTTCCAGACAGGAAACCGCCTCGATACTGCCCTCTAAGGCCCTGAGAACATCTCCTACAGAAATTTCCTCCGCAGGCTTTGCCAGACGATAGCCCCCCTGGGCACCCCGAAGGCTGGTCACCAGTCCTGCTTTTTTAAGCTTCCTTACCAGTTGCTCCAGATAGCTGTCAGATATCTGCTGTCTTGCAGAAATACTCTGAATGGAAACTGCCTCCTTTTCTCCATACTGGGCCAGATCGATCAGGGCCCGCAGTCCATATCTGCCTTTTGTAGATAGCTTCACTGTTATCGCCCCTTTTAATTCCGACTGTTTTACTAGGTTTTGATCTGGGTGTAGAATATCATCTTTCCCATGTTCTGTCAAGGGGATTTTGGGAATATATTATGGAAAAGACAAAAGGACTTTTTTATGGATAATAAACTTATTCTTCTAAAAGGAACCCTTCTTCTCACAGGAGCGGGATTTATCACCAAAATCATCGGTTTTATCTATAGAATATTCCTCTCTCAGACAATTGGTGCAGAAGGCATGGGAATCTATCAGTTGATCTTTCCCATCCATACCCTCTGCTTCGCCCTGTCTGTAGGCGGCATCCAGACAGCCATCTCCCGTTTTACCGCCGCCAGGGCATCTTTAAAAGACGAACAGGGGGCCCGGGATATTTTTATCTTGTCGGGAGCATTCTCCACTGCTATAGCTTTCCTGGTCTCCCTGGTTCTTTATCACAATGCCTCCTGGTTTGCCGTCCATATTCTTTTAGAGGAAAGATGTACTTCTCTGCTAAAGCTTATGGCTTTTTCCATCCCTATGGGCACTCTGCATTCCTGTGTCAACGGATACTACTATGCCAGGAAGAAAATGTCCATTCCTGCCGCTTCTCAATTACTGGAACAGTGTGCCAGAGTAGGGGTCTCCTACGGTCTCTTCCTGATTCTGACAGAGCAAGGGCTGCCCATTACCCCTATGCTGGCTGTGGCTGGTCTGGTAGGGGGAGAACTGATCTCTATGCTTTTCTCTCTGATCGTGATCCTCTGGGATTATCAGAAGCAGGACTACCGTCTCAAAAATCTCCGTTCTCCGGGAAAAGCTTTAAAAGAAATCCTTGTCTTCTCTTTTCCCCTGACCTGCAGCCGCCTTCTGGTAAATGTTCTGCACAGTATTGAGTCTGTACTGATTCCAGGGCATCTGCGCCTTTACGGACTGGACAACGGCTCTGCCCTGTCGGTCTACGGTGTTCTGACCGGTATGGCCCTTCCTCTGATCCTGTTTCCCTCTGCCATTACAAATGCTGTATCCACGGTCCTTCTGCCCTCTGTCGCAGAGCAGCAGGCCATAGGAAATCATCAGTCTATCCGCCGTGCGATTCTTCTCTCTGTGAAATATTGTCTGCTCCTGGGCTTTGTGTCCACCGCTTTCTTCTTCTTTGCGGGAGATTTTCTGGGATTAGTCCTCTTTAAAAATGAATTTGCGGCCACCTTTATCAAAACTCTGGCATTCATCTGTCCCTGCCTTTATCTCTCAGGCACCTTAGGGGGGATCCTGAATGGTCTGGGCGCCGCCAATCAGTCTTTTGTACTGAACACACTGGGGCTTGGGATCCGAATTGCCTTTGTTTTCTTTATCATTCCGGAATACGGGATCCAGGGCTATCTGTGGGGGCTGATCGTCAGTGAACTCCTGGTAACCGGTCTTTCTCTTTATTTTTTAAGAGAATACTTTTCCTGACTGCTAAGAAAAAGTATCGACAACCGGAGATTCTTGTATTATAATTTTTCTGTTAGACTGAGTTTATAAGATACAAAGGAGAATCCTATGAGTTTTATATTTGTTAAACAGCTTCCTTCTCCGGACCAGATCAAGGCCCAGGCCCCTATGTCCGAAGAAATGAAAAAAATAAAAGCGGCCAGAGACCGCCTGATCCAGGATGTAATCACCGGAAAATCCGATAAGTTTCTTGTGATCGTAGGACCCTGTTCTGCGGATAATGAAGATTCTGTGTGTGAATACACCAATCGTCTGGCAAAAGTCCAGGATAAAGTTGCAGACCGTCTGGTCCTGGTTCCCCGCATTTATACCAATAAGCCCCGGACAACAGGGGAAGGGTACAAGGGAATGCTCCATCAGCCTGATCCGGAAGCCCAGCCGGACGTGCTGGCCGGGATTCTGGCAATCCGTCATATGCACATGCGCTCCATCTCAGAAACCGGACTGACCTCTGCCGATGAGATGCTCTATCCGGATAACTGGCATTATCTCTCAGACCTGCTTTCCTATGTAGCCATTGGGGCCCGTTCTGTGGAAAATCAGGAGCATCGGCTGATGGTCAGCGGCCTGGATATTCCTGCAGGTATGAAAAATCCTACCAGCGGAGACTTTTCGGTAATGCTGAATTCTGTTGTAGCCGCCCAGGGAGGACATGATTTTATTTCCAGAGGCTGGGAGGTAAAAACAGAGGGAAATCCTCTGACCCACACTATTTTAAGAGGCGCCGTGAATAAACATGGCAACACCATCCCCAATTATCACTATGAAGATCTGCAGCTTCTTCTGGAAATGTATGAGAAGAGAGATCTGCAGAATCCGGCAGTGATCATTGATGCGAATCATTCCAACTCCGGAAAGAAATTTGAACAACAGATCCGTATCGTAAAGGAAGTACTTCACAGCCGCCTGATCTCTCCTGATATCCAGAAGCTGGTGAAGGGCGTTATGATTGAAAGTTATCTGGTGGAGGGATCTCAAAAGATTGGTCCCAACCACATATACGGAAAATCTATTACCGATCCATGCCTTGGCTGGGAGGACACAGAAAAGCTTCTCTACACCATTGCAGAATTATGCTAAAACAAAAATGAGCTGCCGCATGAATCAAAACCAAGGATGTTTATACATTTTATTGCTCTGTCTGCGCTACTTTGAGCCTATGGACTCAAAGCCGTGCTCGACAAATTCGCATAAAATGTATAAATATCCTGGCATATGATTCATGCGACAGCTCACTTTTATTTTCTGGGATGTGCTTTCATATACACATCTCTGATTTTGTGGATATTCATGTTCATATAAACCTGAGTAGAAGAAATATCTGAATGTCCCATCATTTCCTGGACGCTTTTCAGATCTGCTCCGTTCTGGAGCAGATGGGCTGCAAAGGAATGGCGCAGAGTATGGGGGGTAATATCCTGCTGAATCCCTGCTGATGTGGCATATCCCTTCAATACCTTCCAAAAGCCCTGGCGGCTCATGGATTTTCCCGAACAATTCAGGAAGAGAAAGTCACTGTCCTGATCCCCTAAAAGTTGTCCTCTGGCTCCCTCCATATATTTCTCCACTGCCTGCTTTGCAGCGCTCCCGAATGGAATTACCCGCTCTCTGTCTCCGCCGCTGCAGGTCAGATATCCCAGCTTCAGATTCACATCTTTTATTTTCAGGCTGATCAGCTCGCTCACCCTGATACCAGTGGCATACAGCAGTTCCAGCATGGCTTTGTCCCGGATTCCCTTAGCCGTATTTCCCTTGGGCTGGGCAAGGAGCAGATCCACCTCCTTTACCGTCAGAATACCCGGCAGCTTTTTCTCGATCTTCGGCGCTTTCAGCTTCTCCGCCGGGTTTTCCTTCCAGCCGTATTTCCGGGTCAGATACTGAAAAAAAGCACGAATAGACGCAATACTTCTGGAAATAGAAGAAGCCGCAAAATTTTTCCGTTCCATATAAAGAACATAAGAATTCAAAACCGTGGATGTAATCTGTTCCTCGGTCTCGAATCCCCCCTCTGTCAAATACGTTTCTAATTTTCTCAAATCACGCTCGTACGAAACTTCTGTATTTTTTGAAGTGCCCCTGGTATTATGTAAATAATCAATAAATTCTTCTATCTCGCACTTCATTCTTTCTTTTCCCTTCTGTAAACATAGTTCGATTATATATCAAGAACTGGTAAAAAATCAAACCCTAAATTTTACAAAACCTTTGATAAATCCACATTTATTGACATTTCCCACAACATATCGAAATCCGCCTTTTTTGATTCTACCAGATATGGTGAAGAAGCATTTGTAAATTTTTTGTGAACTCAGATAAAATTTTCTATTATCCAGGCTACAATCTTTTGATTTACATAACTTTCCGACCATATTCCCAGGAGAAGAAGCACTGCCGCCATGGAAAGAAAGAAAAAATAGGCTTTGTAGTCCTCCTTGTTCCTCTTTGCGCCTGCCAAAGATTTTCTGCTCATCTGCCAAACCGCAAAAAAATAAAGCAGCCAGCCGGGGATATAAAAAAGACTCTGGGGAAAAAGGCAGAGAAACCCTGCCCCCATTCCCCGGATTCCCCACTGTGTTAAAAAAAGTACTGCCAGATTTCCTCCCAGAAATCCGGCCCACAACAGTCCTCCTACTACCAGAAACATTCCCAGAACGGTTACACCGCACACAGCTCCCAGGAAAAAGAACTTCCCTCGCTGAAGGAAAAGTTCTCCAAAAAACTGGCCGGTTTCCAGATCAGGAGCATACGTCAGATATGTAGAAAGCAGACTTGTCTGATATCCTATTTTTTTCAGAAAGAGATCTCCAGCCAAGACTCCAACTCCAAATCCGGCCAGATACAGGATCAGAAACAGACGCAGATTTTTTTTCATCACCTTCACCCTTTACAGTCTATGACCGTGAAGAGGAAAATAGTCTTGAAATTAGAAAAAGACCCCTACTTTCTTCGTAAGAGTCTTTCTCTATTAGATTTAAAGTCGACTTTATTTTGCGTAGTCCACAACTCTGGACTCGCGAATCACATTTACTTTTATCTGCCCCGGATATTCCAGTTCAGCCTCAATCTGTTTGGATATATCCCTGGCCAAAAGTACCATATCGCTATCGCTGACATGCTCAGGTACTACCATAACACGAATTTCTCTTCCTGCCTGAATAGCAAAAGATTTGTCCACTCCTTTGAAAGAGTTTGTAATATCTTCTAACTGTTTTAATCTGTTGGTATAAGTTTCTAAAGTTTCTCTTCTTGCTCCCGGCCTTGCCGCTGAAATTGCATCGGCAGCCTGGACCAGACATGCGATCAGAGAGGCAGGCTCTACATCTCCGTGATGAGCTTCTACCGCATTGATAACCGTCTGGGATTCTTTATATTTTCTACATAAGTCAGCACCAATCTGAATGTGGGATCCTTCCACTTCATGGTCGATGGATTTTCCGATGTCATGGAGCAGTCCTGCTCGTTTTGCCATACGTATATCCGTTCCGACTTCTCCTGCCAGAAGACCTGCAAGCTGGGCTACTTCGATAGAATGTTTCAAAGCATTTTGACCGTAGCTTGAGCGGAACTTCATACGTCCAAGAAGTCTGATCAGTTCCGGGTGGATTCCATGTACCCCAACTTCCAATGCTGCGGCTTCTCCTTCTTCCCGCATCATGGTCTCGACTTCTCTCTGTGCTTTTTCAACCATTTCTTCAATTCTGGCCGGATGGATACGGCCGTCTACAATCAGTTTTTCCAAGGCGATCCTTGCCACTTCCCTGCGGATCGGATCGAATCCGGAAAGCACCACAGCCTCCGGAGTATCATCGATGATCAGATCCACGCCTGTCAGCGTTTCCAGAGTCCGGATATTACGGCCTTCACGACCGATGATCCTTCCTTTCATCTCATCACTTGGAAGCTGCACAACAGAAATTGTAGCTTCTGCGACATGATCTGCTGCGCATTTCTGTATCGCATTTACAACATATTCCTTTGCCTTTTTGTCTGCGTCTTCTTTTGCCTTACTTACCAATTCTTTGTAAAGTTTGGCGGTGTCAATTTTTACTTCATCTTCAACAGTTTTCAACAAATAATCTTTTGCTTGTTCGGAGGTAAGACCTGAAATTTTTTCCAGTTCCTGAATTCTCTGTCCCTGCAGTTCGTCGACTTTTTTCTCTTTTTTCTTTAAATCTGCTTCCTTTGCTGCATATTCGGCCTCTCGTTTTTCCAGGGCATCCGCCTTTTTATCGAGAGCCTCTTCCTTTGACAAAACACGTTTTTCGTACTTCTGAAGTTCGCTTCTTCTCTCCTTAGTCTCTTTCTCCAATTCATTTTTGGTGCGAAGGTTTTCTTCCTTTGCTTCCAGGAGAGCTTCACGCTTCTTTGTTTCCGCAGTCTTCAATGCTTCATCTATAATGCTTCTTGCTTTCACTTCCGCAGTGCCAATGGTCTCAGCATCTTTCTCTGTTTTTTTCTTTACAGAGATATTAGCTGTAACAGGGACTGCGATCAGCAATGTAACAGCTACAGCAACGATTGCAATGATCACATAGATTGCCACAGGAGCACCTCCTTATTAAGTTTTCATTGTACGTATACAACAGTATAATTTTATACTGATTTCATTAAAAAGTCAACATAAAACACACATTTAAGAAGGGTATCTATGTATATTTTATACAAGTTTCCGCTAAACACTTTTCCTATAAAGAATGCCTATGATCCCATATTCTCTCCTGTACCGGCAAATTCCCGCAGTACCGATAAAATATCGGAGGAAGCAAAGCCCCTGCGCATGAGAAAACCGTAAAGCTTCTGCCTCTCCTTTTCCCCCATAGCCTCCTGTGTCCTCCTCTTTTTCAGAATCAGCTCACGGATTACTTCCCGGATATCGATATCTTCCTCTGTCTCACAAAAAGCCTGATCAATATCCTCCTGGGAAACGCCTTTATTTCTCAGTTCCAGCATGATCCTGGCCCGTCCCTTTTTGCTGCCCTGATTTTGAATATAATTTACCGCATAACGATTATCATCAATATAATGAAAAGACTCCACGTAAGTTATGGCTGCTTCTACCGCCTCCGGAGGATAGCCGTTCTGCGTCAGTCTGTCCTGAAGGCCTTTTTTCGTCCTGTCTCCCTGCTCCAAAAGGTGCATAGCCCGGATCTTCGCCCGTTTTATAAGAACTTCCTCCAGGATCTCCCGGTAGGTCTCCAGAGAAAGGTCTCTGTCTTTTTCTATATGATAGCGGGCTACTTCTCCTTTATACAGGACGAAGGGAGAAAGTCCTTCTGCCTCAATCTGGTATTTCTGCCTGGTCACAGGCCTGATCTGGGTGACGATCATAAGCCGGCTCCTCAGTCTTTCTCTTCCCTGTCAAGCTGCAGGGTCTCCTGGGCAGGCTCTGTCTTAGGTTCCTCCCCGCCTTCCTCTACAGCCAGGCCGTAATGTTCTCTTACTTTCTTCTCAATCTCTTCCCGGACTGGGGGATTTTCCTTGAGATATTTCTTGGCGTTTTCCCGGCCCTGTCCGATCTTGGCATTGTTGTAGGCATACCAGGCGCCGCTTTTGTTCACGATTCCCAGGTCTGCCGCCAGATCCAGCACATCGCCTTCTTTGGAAATTCCCTCACCGAACATAATATCAAATTCTGCCTCCTTAAAAGGCGGTGCGATCTTGTTCTTCACCACTTTGATCCTGGTGCGGTTTCCTACCATCTCGCCCCCCTGCTTCAGCGTTTCGATCCTTCTTACATCCATACGGATAGAAGAATAGAATTTCAGGGCCCGGCCTCCCGTGGTCACCTCCGGATTTCCGAACATCACTCCTACCTTTTCACGAAGCTGATTGATAAAGATCACGATACAATTCGATTTGCTGATATGGGCGGTCAGTTTTCTCAGAGCCTGGGACATCAGCCTTGCCTGAAGTCCCACATGAGAATCTCCCATATCTCCCTCGATCTCTGCTCTTGGGACCAATGCCGCCACAGAGTCCACGATAATAATATCTACGGCACCGGAACGAACCATAGTCTCTGTGATCTCCAACGCCTGCTCGCCGTTGTCCGGCTGAGAAATGTACAGATTATCGATATCCACACCGATGTTCTTTGCATAAGCAGGATCCAGGGCATGTTCCGCATCGATAAATCCGGCAATGCCGCCTCTCTTCTGTACCTCTGCCACCATATGAAGGGCCACGGTAGTCTTACCGCTGGATTCGGGTCCATAGATTTCTATGATCCTTCCCTTTGGAACACCTCCCATTCCCAGCGCAATATCCAGGCTCAGGGAACCGGTAGGTACGGTTTCTACATTCATGTTTGCGGCAGAGTCTCCCAGCTTCATGACAGAGCCTTTGCCAAATTGTTTTTCAATCTGCCCGAGAGCAGCATCTAACGCCTTTAATTTATCTTCTTTCACCATCTGTGCCATGTTTTTTCTCCTTTTATTTCACTGTTTCCCATCTGCGAACTTATGTTCGCCTATGTACCCAATAATAGTATAGTTTGGGGGGATTGTCAACTGTTTCTTTTTTGGGGAGCCGGAAGATCCGGAAAGAGTTTTTTGTATAATAATAGAGGGGACAAGAGTTTTTTTCTGATAGTACGTCTGCTAGTACAGAAAGAACTTTCTCTGATATGGTCTATCTAGATTATAGCATGTCCGGGAGGCCTCTGTAAATCCCAGGAAAATTACCAAATTTTCCTCATATGGATCCGGACAAAACTGTAAAAAAAGCCCTCTCTCCTTCGGTATCCTCCGAAAGAGAGGGAGCTTTTCCCCTTCCCGGTCAAATCCTAAGAGGCCGGATGTTCTGCTTTCCTGCTGCCCGGAGAGGCTGCCGCCAGGAAATTTTTACTGAACGGAAGGCTGGCTGAGCACAGAACGTACATGGGCTACTTCTTCAGGCTTTGCACAGGCCGCCGGCACATAATAGCTTTTGGCTCTGGCGATCTGATAGATTTCCTCCTGAGACATCTCGCACTGGTTCCGCATCTGTTTCAGCACCTGTTTTAACTGAGCATTTTCCGTCTGAGAAATCATCTCTCCATAACGCACCAGTTCCCCGTTGATTCCTGCCAGAGTGTCTGCCACCATCGTTTTATCTGTCATCTTTTCCACCTCCTACTGTAAAAACTGCATGAGCTGCTGCTTGCTCTCCAACGCAGACTGGGCTGATTTCTGGAAAAACTGCTTCACCTGAGGGTCCTGGGCCTCATGGGCGTAGTCCTGCATTTTACAGTGGGTAGTGTCAAAACCACCGATGAGATGACGAAGATTCTGAAGGTCTAATACCGAAATTTCTGTCATGATCTTTTCCTCCTTAAATTTAGTTTCCACAGTTAGTATGACAAAAATCCGGATTTTTATGTGACATTAAGGATTTCGGATAATCCTTTTGCTGCCAAAATAGGTAAGTAAGAAATAGGCTCCATAAATCAGGATAAAAATCACTGCTGCGGCAAGAACAGAGGAAAAGTAGTCAATCCTTCCTAAGCTCTGAAGAGCGATTTTTATAAAAATCATGCCGAAAACAGAGTGGACAGCTGCCAGAAGCAGAGGAATAAAGAAGAATATGCCAATCTGACGGAAAAGGGCCTGGTTGATCATTTTCTCGTCTGTACCCAGCTTTCGCAGCATAGCGTAGCGTTCCTTATTATCAGAGCTTTCAGAAAGCTCTTTTAATGCCAGTATGGCGGCACTGCAGATCAGGAAAATAATGCCCAGATAGATGGATACAAAGGTAACTGCAGCAGAAAGTCCTCCGCTGACTGCAATAATATCTATTTTTGTGTTGATCAGGAGGCCATCTGACATATTGGACACATCATACTTCATGACTTCCTGGTCGATCTGCTCTTTTTCTTTCTGGGTATCTGCCCGGTAATCCCCTGCCAGAAAACTGCTGCCTCTCCATTCTTCCCGGACCTGATCGTCTGCCAGGATAAAAATTCCGGTATTTCCATGATTCGCCATCATTTCCGCAAATCCATAGACACAGTTTTCGTAAGCCGGCTCATAAGTTTTCCCATTAAGGGAAATGGTCTTTCCGGCCTTTAAAAGCTGGTTTCTCAATTCTTCTGTGACTTCATAATCGCTGACAATAGCATAGGTATCTTCCTCTACCTCTACAGGCTCCATACCGTACAGAGCAGCCAGACGATTATACTCAGATTCTTTCATAATAGTTTCCTGAATTTCATTCCCCTCAAGATTCACCGCCAGTCCTGAGATATCTACATCTAATCCAGTTCTGTCCAGAGTATCTTTTAAAGTGAGCTCAGGAGTGTTGTAAAAGCTGACTTCCACATATCCATCTTCTAAAAGAGACATGTCAAATCCCTTTTCTTTCAGCTTTGTACTGGCCTCCACTCCGGAGATATCTGTAAAGTTCACATCCACAGGCGTCAGTTCCCGAAGCATTTTCTGAAAGCTAAAATTAATCCCCAGACCGCCTCCCAGAACACAAATGGTGAGAAACAGCATCAGGCAGATAATGGTCATAGAAAAAACCATAGTATTTACCTTGCTGTGGATCTGCCGGAGGATAAAAGCGTTCAGGTCCCTGAGATAGTATTTCCTGCTTTTCTGAAAAATCTGCAGAAGAAATCCGGAAAGAGACCAGAAAAAAAGAATAGTTCCCACACAGCCTGCCAGGATAATGACCAGAATACCGGAAGTTGTGATTTCCTCCGGGTGGCTTACCTGATAATACTGATAAGCCAGGTCCGCCACAGCCAGCAGAAATACCACCACACAGAGTATGGGATTTTTCATCCGTATCTTTTCATTTTTCCTTCCCGCTGCCAGAAGTTCCGACAATGTATACCTGGAAAGACTTATAACATTAAACACTGCTACGATCAGGAACATAATGCCAAAATATAAAATTGTTTTCCAGAATGCATCTCCAGAAAAAACAAACTGATAGCCGTCCATAACGCCGTTAAACATCCGGACTACCAGAAGAGACATAAACTGTGCTCCAAATATTCCAATAAGCAGTCCCACTGCCAAAGACAGCAGGCCTATGAGAAAAGTTTCTCCTAAAAGGATCCTGGAAATCTGCATCTTTCCCATTCCCAGGGTCATGTAAATGCCGAATTCTTTGTTCCGTCTTTTAATAAGAAAGTTATTGGCATAGACAATAAGAAAACCCAGGATAAGAGATACAAACACAGACACGCCTCCCAGCATCTGGATCATGAAATCTATGATCTCATAGGTGGAGCTTCCCATGACTGACATGGCCTGCTGGGAATCCAGGGAGTTAAAAATATAGAAGATAGCCACACCCAGGATTAAAGTAAGAAAGTAAATGGCATAATCTTTAAAACTTTTTTTCATATTTTTCAGTGAAAGCCTAAAGAACATCGTTCAGCTCACCTCCCAGCAAAGTGACCACCTCGATGATCCTGCCAAAGAACTCTTTCCGGGAATCCTCCCCTTTGTGAAGCTCGTTAAACAGCTTTCCGTCCTTAATAAAAAGTATCCGGTCTGCATAACTGGCCGTAAATGCGTCATGGGTAACCATAAGGAGGGTGGCTCCCAGTTTCTGGTTCATATACTGAAAACTTTCCAGCAGCATCCTGGCAGATTTAGAATCCAGAGCTCCTGTAGGCTCATCTGCCAGCACCAGCTGGGGCTGGGTAATGATCGCCCTGGCACAGGCCACCCGCTGTTTCTGACCTCCTGACATTTCGTAGGGATATTTATGGAGGACTGAAGAAATATCCAGCTCCTTTGCAGTCTTTTCCACTTTTTCTGCGATTTTTTCCGGCTTTACCCGCTGGATACTGAGAGCCAGTGCAATATTCTCATAGGCAGTAAGAGTATCCAGCAGATTAAACTCCTGAAAGATAAATCCCAGTTCTTCCCTGCGGAATCTGTTCAGATGGTTTCCTCTGAGCCGTGTAATGTCCATATCATTGACAATGATCTTTCCGCTGGTAACCCGGTCAATGGTGGAAATACAGTTTAAAAGAGTGGTCTTTCCAGAGCCAGAAGCCCCCATGATCCCCACAAACTCTCCCTCCTGCACTTCAAAACTGATCTTGTCCAGAGCCTTGGTCAAGCTGCCTTTATTCCCATAATATTTCTCTACATTTGCAACCTCTAGTACTGTACGCATGATTCTGCTCCTTTCCTGTTGATACTTTTATCTTACAGGAAAGACTGATTTTCTCCCATGGATTTACCTTACACTTTCCTTTCATTTTTGTAACCTTTCTTCACTGGAAAATTTCTTCTGTCATACTCCCTAAAGGGAAACGGATAATGACCATGCAACCTCTCTCCCTGGCCGAGACAATTTCTATCCTGTGGCCCATTTTCTCGCAGAGTTTTTTGCACAGATACAAGCCGATTCCTGTAGATTTTTTCCCTATTCTGCCATTTTCTCCAGTAAAACCTTTGTCCCAGACTCTGGGAAGATCTCCAGCCGAAATTCCTATTCCCGTATCCCTCAGATACAGTTTCACCTGTTCCCGTTCCTTTTCTGCATACCATTCCAGAGTCCGCTCTCCCTCTCCCATATATTTGATACCGTTGGAGAGGATCTGCTGAAGGATAAAAGTCAGCCATTTGCTGTCTGAAAAGACTTCCACGTCCAGATCATGACACTGTATAGAGATTTTTTCTTCCAGAAGAAGTTTTCGATTCTTTTTCAGTACCTCTGACGTAACCTTTCTCAGAGAAATTTTTTTCAGTACATAGTCTTTTTCCACATAACTGCTTCTGGCATAGAAAAGGGCCTGTTCCGCATAAGCATCAATTTTATCCAGCTCTTCTATCATGCTCTCATCGTAAAACTGACGGTTATTCTCCACCAGCAGTTTTCCTGTGGCTATGGGCAGCTTGATCTCATGTACCCAGAGTTCAATATACTCTTTATATTCTTTCTGCTTTTGTTCATAACTGCTGACCTGTTCTGCCATAGAGCGTCCCATTTCCTTCATAGCCTGGCAGGCAAGTCTTCCCTCCAAAAATTCCGGCTCGCTTAAAATCTCCGGCAGAAGGTATGCCTTGTCCAAATCCCGGACTTTCTCCTGAAGTTCCTCATAAAATTCTTTTTTCCGCCCATAATCCCAGCAAAGGAGCCCCAGTCCCAAAAGAAAACTTCCGACTCCTGTTATTACCAGGAAATAAAGAGGAATTTGGGTAAGTCCTCCGAAAATAAGGAGAGTAACAAGAAAAAGGGCTTCAATGCATATGGGAAGCCAGTGGTCTTTCAAATAATCTTTATAGTTCATTCCAGAAGGTATCCCTGTCCTCTCTTGGTTTTTATAGCCTGGGCCTTTCCCAGAAGTTCCAGCTTAGCCCTGAGCCTGGTCATATTTACTGTAAGAGTATTATCATCTACAAACAGTTCGCTGTCCCACAGGTCGTTCATGATCTGGTCCCGTGACAGAATTTTCCCCCTGTTTCTGGCAAGACTGAAAAGTATCCTGCTTTCATTTTTGGTAAGCTCTACTTCCTGTCTTCCGTCACCTATGGTACTTCTGGATACATCCAGCCAGAATCCTCCGCATTCAATCTTATCGTCTTCTCTGTTTCCTGCCATGGTCCGCTTCAGCACAGCTTCTACATGGGCCAGAAGAATCTGGGGATTAAAGGGTTTTGCCATAAAATCATCTGCCCCGTAATTCATACAGAGGAGCTCATTCATCTCTGTATCTTGGCTGGTAATGATCACAATAGGCAAAGAAGTCTTTTTTCTCAAGCTCCGGCAGAGGAATTTTCCATCGTTTACCGGAAGACCTATGTCCAGGAGAAGCAGGTCTCCATGGGCTTTCAAGACACTTTCCTCCAGATTTTCATAGTCCGTAAGTTCTTCCGTCTCATATCCCTCCATAGAAAAAAATCTTGCCAGTTCTGTTCTCAGTTTATCATCATCTTCTATGATCAGCAGTTTCATTTTTCCTCCATGTTTTTTTCTAAAAACTTTGTTGCAGTTTCTTATAGAATAAAAAGAGCTGCCGCCTCTAACAAAGTTCCAGAGTCTTTCACTCTTAACATATGTTAAATGCAGCAGCCCATTTTTAATTTTCTATCGTCAACCTCCGATCAGCCAGTTGTACATCTCCTCATACTGTTTTGCAGAATTGTTCCAGGAGAAATCTTTTGCCATGGCCCGGTCAATCATTTTATTCCATTCTCTCTTCTTATCGTAGTATACGCCTTCCGCATAACGAATGGTTCCCAGCATCTCATGAGCATTGTAATTCTTAAAGCTGAATCCGGTACCGGTGCTCTCATATTCATTATAAGGCTCTACGGTATCTTTCAGACCTCCGGTCTCTCTTACGATAGGAAGGGTTCCATAACGAAGGCTCATCAGCTGGCTCAAGCCGCAGGGCTCAAAGAGAGACGGCATAAGGAAGGCGTCACAGGAAGCATAGATCCTGTGGGAAAGAGCATTGTCGTAGAAAATATTGGCGGAAACTTTCCCCTGATATTTCCATGCGAAATGCCGGAACATATTTTCATAGCGCTCTTCTCCGGTTCCCAGAACCACGATCTGTACGTTGTCCTGGCACAGCTCATCCATGACATAGGCCACCAGATCAAATCCCTTCTGATCTGTCAGTCTGGATACAACACCAATCATCATAGCCTTGGGATCTTCGTTTAATCCCAGTTCTCTCTGAAGGGCCGTTTTATTTTTTACCTTTTCCTTCCGGAAGGTCTTGGCATTAAAGTTCTTTGCGATCATCGGATCGGTTTCCGGATTCCACTCGTCATAGTCCAGTCCATTGACGATACCTCTCAGATCATTGCTTCTGGCTCTCATCAGTCCGTCCAGGCCCTCTCCGTAAAATTCGGTCTTGATCTCTTCCGCATAGGTATTACTTACGGTAGTAATGGCATCTGCGTATACCAGTCCGCCTTTTAACAGATTGGCATCCTTGTATGCCTCTAATTTATCCGGTGTAAAGAAGTAAGCCGGCAGTCCTGTCAGCTCACGGATCGTCTTAATATCCCAGGTTCCCTGGAATTTCAAGTTATGTATAG
>ERZ1090861.130-NODE-130-length-49521-cov-10.332916_pt1 | contig 49521 bp, 44 predicted proteins | sample MGYA00478482_ERZ1090861 | MGnify/ENA primary metagenome ERZ1090861 (study PRJEB33644, sample SAMEA5815744) | chicken gut metagenome | biome: Chicken; feature: Gastrointestinal Tract; material: Caecum | place: Ireland | collected 2019-01-01 | study: A study of the... | reverse complement strand
GATGCATCCCATTTCCTGATGTTTTGCGTGGGCTGCGTCATAGTCATCGACATGGAAGGCAAGATGGATTTCATTATCTCCCAGATTGTAGGGGCGGTCCATGTCACGCATCCAGGTCAGTTCCAGCTGGTGAGGTGTTGTGCCGTCTCCCAGGTATACCAGCTTGAAGCTTCCGTCAGAGGCATCTTTTGTGCGGACCACTTCAAGACCAAGGGCTTCTTTGTAAAACGCAAGTGATTTTTCCAGATCATACACATTCAGATTATTGTGTGCAAATGTAAATTTCATAGTCTGTTTCCTCCATAAAAGAATTTTTTCGGTTGTTCCCAGACAGAATAGCATAAAAAGGCCAAAAAGACCAGAGCAGAAGCGCGGGTCTTTGAAAACGGCCGGCCGATATGATTTTCTGCGGTTCCCGGATATGGACTCTCAGGGTTGTGAATGATAAGGCGATGTGTTAAAATGAGTAGGATTTTACAGGAGGAAAGAAAGAGTATGGATTTCGGGCTGATTCATATTTACTGCGGGGACGGCAAGGGCAAAACATCAGCCGCAGCAGGGCTTGCTGTTCGGGCGGCAGGGTGGGGGAAACGGATTCTTTTTGTCCGCTTCCTGAAAAATGAAAATTCAGGAGAAATTAAAATCCTGGACAGGATTCCTGAAATTCAGGTTATTCATCTGGAAAAATCATTTGGTTTCTATTCTTCTCTGAGAGGAGAGGAAAAAAGGGAGGCTGAAGAAACCTTCCGGAAGCTGTGGAAAAAAACTGTGCAGCTTGTATCCGGAGGCTCTTATGACGTGCTTGTAGTGGACGAATTTATGGCTGCCTATAATTACGGCCTGATTCCGAAGGAAGAGGCACTTCGTTTCCTGAGAGAGAAACCGGAAGGTCTGGAAGTCGTCCTGACCGGACGCAGTCCGGATCCCTGTCTTGTGGAACTGGCAGATTATGTGTCGGAGATCCGCAAGATCAGACATCCCTTTGACCGGGGCGTTGCTGCCCGGAAGGGAATCGAATATTAGTCTTCACGGTGAGAAAATCTGTTCACCGGAAGAGGTAACAGTGCCAGGTCTGGCATATTTTGAAAGAGCAGTTATCTCTGCCTGTTATGGAATCTGCATGAGAAATGCCGGAAATGAGGGAAGTCTGTGCAGAAAACTGCGGGTCGTATTTCCCGTGAGGATCCCGGAACAGGAAAAGATACGAGGAAGTCGGGTGAGAATCCCGCGCAATACCCGTTGCTGTATTGGAGGAGCAATGTTCCATTCTGAGCCGTACCTGAATGTGTACAGAGAGAACAGCGGCTGTATGCCGTTATGGTTTTGACAGTATGCAAAAGAGGAGGACGGTACAGAGGTCACTGCGGACGGCAGTCTGTGGGAAGGCGGAACATCTGTGATGATGCCTGAGCCAGAATATTCACTTTCAAAGGACCTGGAGAGATTACGGGATTATGATCAAAAAGGAGAGAAAAAATGCCGAAAAAAGAGAAATACTTACTTAAGGCATCCATTGCGCTGGCCGCAGTGTTTGCCGTCGCGCCTGCATCCAATGCGATGCACATCATGGAGGGTTACCTGCCGGCAGGCTACTGTGTGGCATGGGGACTCATCTGCCTGCCGTTTCTGATCGCAGGCTTCTTTTCCCTGAGAAACAAAGTAAAGGAAAACAGAAGAAATCTGACACTGATTGCCATGTCGGGAGCGTTTATCTTTGTAATTTCTTCTCTGAAGATTCCGTCTGTGACGGGAAGCTGTTCCCACATGACAGGAACCGGTCTGGGAGCAATTCTGTTCGGACCGGCCTCTGTCAGTGTGCTGGGAATTATTGTGCTGATTTTCCAGGCAGTGCTTCTGGCACACGGAGGCCTGACGACACTGGGGGCCAATACCTTTTCCATGGCTATCGCGGGGCCGCTGATATCTTTCGGAATCTACAGACTCAGTCAGAAGATGAGGATAAACAAAAGAATCGGAATCTTCCTGGCGGCGTGTCTGGGGGATCTGTTTACTTACTGTGTAACCAGTATCCAGCTTGCCCTTGCCTATCCGTCTGAAGCAGGCGGCGTGGGGGCTTCTGTGGTGAAGTTCCTGGGTGTGTTTGCACCGACTCAGCTTCCGCTGGCTGTAATCGAGGGGATACTGACCGTGGTGATTGTGATCGGGCTGGAGACATATGCAAAGCCTGAATTAAAGAGCATTGGTTTTTTCAAAGAGAAGGAGGCGCGGTAAGATGAGCAAAAACAGGAAAACCGTGCTGATCCTGCTTGCCGCAGCTGTTCTTATTGCAGTTGTGCCGCTGTTTGCCTTAAAAGGCGCTGAATTCGGCGGCTCAGATAATGCGGGAAGCGAGATGGCATCTGAAATAAACGAAGAGTATGAACCCTGGTTTACCCCGGTGCTGGAAACCGCGCTGGGAGGAGAACTGCCCGGCGAGGTGGAAAGTCTGATTTTCTGTGTCCAGACCGGAATCGGAGTGGGCGTCATTGCATTTTTCATGGGACGTTTTGTAGAACGGAAGAAGTGGATGAAAGAAGAAACGGATCATGATAGTAATTGATAAGCTGTGTTACCGCTCCCGGCTCAGATATGTAAATGCGTCGGAGAAGTTTCTGTATACTGTTGCTACACTTGTGATCTGTATTGCGGGCCGCTCCCCTGCAGCGGCGGCCGCTGCTTTCGCGGCAAACGGGATCCTGACGGTGAGGAAGGGGGGAATTCCCCTTTCCCGCTATTTGAAACTTCTTATGGTGCCGCTGGCTTTTCTGATTCCGGGATGTGCGGCAGTGATTATAAATGTTTCAGAAACGCCCCTGGACGCCTTTGCGTTTCCGGTCGGAGACTGGTATATTACCGGAAGCAGAGCTTCTGTAATGAACGGCGCGCTGCTGTGGGCGGTGGCGCTTTCGGCAGTCAGCTGCCTGTATTTTCTGTCGCTGAATACGACCATGACAGATATACTGGGAGTTTTCCGGAAACTGCATGTCCCGGAGCTGATGATTGAGCTGATGCTGCTGATCTACCGGTTTATCTTTGTGCTTCTGGAGACGGCATCCGCTATAACGACTGCTCAGAAATCCCGGCTGGGAAACCGGAATTACCGGACAAAAGTACGGGCCTTCGGCAGTATGGGAAGCGCCCTTTTTATTCAGGCTTTCCGAAGAGCGAATGCCTTGTATGACGCTATGGAGTCCCGGTGCTATGACGGAACCATCCGGGTGCTTTCAGAGGAGCAGCCGGTGAGGAAAAAAGAAATATGTTATATTGCAGTATTTGAAATTATGCTGCTGGCTGTTACAATAGGGAGTAGAGCGATATGAACCATACAGAAGACTGGGTGATCGAGGCTGAAAATCTGTCCTATTCTTATGAAGAAAATGACAGAAAGGCACTGGACGGCCTGAGCGTCCGGATCGGACGGGGAAAGAAAGTGGCTTTTATGGGCGGAAATGGTTCCGGGAAATCCACATTTTTTCTGTGCCTGAACGGGATCCTCCGGCCGGATAAGGGCCGGGTGCTGATTGATGGAAAACCTGTCTCCTATACGCGGAAAGGTCTGCTGGAAGTGAGAAAAAAGGTGGGAATTGTATTCCAGGAACCGGACAACCAGCTGTTTTCCGCCAGTGTTTTTCAGGAGATTTCTTTCGGGATTCTGAATCTGGGTACGGAGGAAGAGACCGCCCGGAAGGAAGTGGAACAGGTGATCCGGGAGTTGGATATTACGCCTTTTAAAGACCGTCCGGCCCATGCGTTAAGCGGAGGACAGAAAAAGCAGGTGGCTATTGCTGATATACTGGTCATGCATCCGCAGGTGATGATTCTGGATGAACCGGCTTCGGCCCTGGATGCAGTTCACACGAAAAAGGTGCATGAACTGATCCGGAGACTTACGGAGCAGGGCATTACGGTTCTTATGTCTCTTCACGATATTGATTATGCCTGGTTCTGGGCGGATGAGATTGTGCTGATGGACAGGGGCAGGGTGATCCGGCAGGGAACGCCCCGGGAAGTATGTGAAGATGAGGCGGCCCTGAGACAGGCAGGCCTGGAGCGCCCGGCCGTGCTGCGGATCTATGAGAAACTGAAAGAAAAGGGAGTGCTGTCCGGTGGCCGGATCCCCGGAAGTATGGATGAACTGACAGAGATGCTGTTATAAAAATTTCAGACAGAGAAGGAGTATTAGCGGGATGAAAAAAGGGATTCTGATTGTAAGCTTCGGCACAAGCTATCTGGATACGCTGGAAAAGACGATCGCGGTGATTGAACGGGAAGCGGCGGAGAAGTTCCCCCAGGCCGGTGTATACCGTGCGTTTACCAGTTCGGTTATTATCCGCAAGCTGAAGCGGACAGCCGGCCTTGCTGTTGATACAGTGGGAGAGGCGCTGAAACGGATGGCGGCAGACGGGGTGGAGGAAGTAATCGTCCAGCCCACTCATATTATTAACGGAATAGAAAACGATGTTATGATGGAAAGTCTGATGGCCCATATGGGACAGTTCCGTCAGATCCGCGCGGGGAAACCTCTCCTGAGCAGTGTGGATGATTATAAAAAGTCCGTTCATGCGGTGATGGCGGAGACAGAGCTGGAACCGGATGAAATGCTTGTGCTGATGGGACACGGCACTGACCATCACGCCAATTCCGCTTACCCTACTTTGGAGTACACCTTTCACGCTCTGGGATATACCCAGGTTCTGATAGGGACAGTGGAGAGTTTTCCGGAGCTGAAGAACGTTATATCCAGACTGGAGATTTCCGGAAAGAAAAAGGCGGTGCTTATGCCGTTTCTTCTTGTGGCCGGTGACCATGCAAAAAATGATATGGCAGGAGAGGAAGATTCCTGGAAGAGCCAGCTGGAAGAAGCGGGGTATGAAGTACGGGTGATTCTGAAAGGACTGGGAGAACTGGAGGGAATCCGGAAGATTTTTCTGGAGCATATTGAGGAAGCAGCGGAAGGATGAATACAAAATCCGGGATGGTAAAAGAAGGACAGCGCGGACTTTAAGAGGTCCGTCTGACGGTGAAAAGAAGGAGGAGAACATTATGCTGGAAATCGGAACAAAAGCGCCGGCGTTTGAACTGCCGGATCAGAATGGCGACATACACACACTGGAGGAATATAAAGGAAAGAAAGTGATTCTGTATTTCTATCCGAAAGATAACACACCGGGATGCACAAAGCAGGCCTGCGGGTTCGGGGAGCTTTATCCTCAGTTTACTGAAAAGGGCACGGTTGTAATCGGAGTGAGCAAAGACAGCGTGGCGTCCCACAAAAAATTTGAAGAAAAATACGGCCTGCCCTTTACCCTGCTTTCCGATCCGGAACTGTCCTGTATTCAGGCCTATGACGTGTGGAAAGAGAAGAACATGTACGGCAGAAAGACAATGGGCGTAGTCCGCACCACATATCTGATCGACGAAAACGGTGTAATCATCCGTGCATTCGGCAAAGTGAAGGCAGCGGACAACCCGGCTCAGATGCTGGGAGAGCTTGAAACAGAAGAGGAGCAGTCACAGGAAAGATGAATCGGGATATCGGGACAACCCGTTCCGGCCTCCGGCTGGGATATACTACCGGGAGCTGTGCAGCCGGAGCGGCAAAAGCGGCGGCCCGGATGCTTCTCGGACAGGAGGAGATCCGGCAGGTCCGGCTGATGACGCCGAAAGGAATCGAGCTGTATCTGGATCTTGAGGAGATTACCCGGAACGATACGTACGCAGAATGTGCGGTCCGCAAATACAGCGGAGACGATCCGGATGTGACGGACGGCCTGCTTGTTTTTGTACGGGCGGAGAAGACGGCAGAACCGTTTTTGTCCGGTCCCCGGGTTCTTATAGAAGGCGGACCGGGGGTGGGACGGGTGACCAGACCCGGACTGGAACAGGAAGTGGGACAGGCAGCTATTAACAGAGTGCCCCGCCGGATGATCCGGGACGGAGTTCTTGAGATGTGTGAGAAATACGGGTACAGGGGAAGCATAAAAGTAACAGTATCTGTACCCGGAGGGGAAAAAACTGCAAAGAAGACCTTTAATCCCCGGCTGGGGATTGAAGGCGGTCTGTCCATTCTGGGAACGACAGGGATTGTGGAGCCCATGAGTGAAAAAGCTCTGACGGATACCATTTATCTGGAAATGAAAATGATCCGGGAGAGCGGCTGTCTCAGGTGCTTTGTAACGCCGGGAAACTACGGCAGCGATTTCCTGCAAAAGGAACTTTCAGCAGATCCCCGGCTGTGTGTAAAGTGCAGCAATTATGTGGGAGAGGCCATTGACTTTGGAAAGATTCTGGGCATGAAGGGAATCCTTCTTGTGGGGCATATGGGGAAATTTATCAAGCTGGCGGCCGGCGTAATGAATACCCATTCCAGACAGGCCGACTGCCGGATGGAAGTGTTTGCTTCCCACGCGGCGCTGGCAGGCGCGGGACAGAAGACGGTGGAACGGATCATGAACTGCATCAATACTTCCGAGGCTGCGGCGGTTCTCCGGGAGGAAGGGCTTCTGCAGCCGGTCCTCCGGACTGTTATGGAGCGGATGGAATTTTATCTCCGGCAGCGGGCAGGAGGAGAACTGGCGGTTGAGGCGGTTATGTTCTCTGCAGAAGACCAGATCCGGGCAGAGACCTCAGGAGCCAGGCAGATGCTTCGGAAGATTACAGAAGGAGAGACACAGATATGAGTGGAAAATTTACAGGGGCGGGGGTAGGTCCGGGGGATCCGGAACTGATTACATGCAAAGCCCTTCGCGTAATCCGGGAGAGCAGTGTGATCGCGATACCTGTATCGGATCCGGAATTAGAGGAACCGGTCCGGGACACCTGCCCGGAGAAAGGCATATACAGCAGGTATCTGCAGGGCTGCGTGGCATACCAGACAGCCCGGAAGGCGTGCCCGGAGACGGAGGACAAAGAGGTGCTGTTTCTTCCCATGCCTATGATTAAAGAGAAAGAGCGGCTGAAAGCGGTGCACGACATGGATGTCCGTCAGGTGGCGGAACTACTGGATCAGAACCGGGATGTGGTATTTCTTACCCTGGGAGATCCTTCTGTTTATTCTACCTGTATGTATGTGCACAAACGTCTGAAACGGATGGGGTATGAAACAGCTCTTGTTCCGGGAGTTACATCTTTCTGCGCGGCCGCAGCCCGGCTGGACTGTTCTCTTGCGGAAAACCGGGAAGAACTTCATATTCTTCCGGCGTCCTATGATATTGAGGAGGGGCTGAAATTGCCGGGAACGAAGGTGCTGATGAAAGCAGGCAGGAAGATGGGGCAGGTGAAAGCCCTTCTCCGGGAAAGGGATCTGGAGGCAAAGATGGTGGAAAACTGCGGCATGGAGGGGGAACGCGTTTTCCGGAGCAGGGAAGAGATACCGGATCAGGCCGGCTATTATTCCCTTCTTGTCGTGAAGGAACGGTCGGAGAAGAGCAGGGACAGGAAAAGGAGGAACAGGCCATGATTACATTTGTCGGAGCAGGTCCGGGAGCGGCGGATCTGATTACTCTGCGGGGACAGAGGCTTCTTCAGGAGGCGGATATTGTGGTCTATGCAGGTTCTCTTGTGAATCCGGACCTGCTCTCTTTGTGCCGGGAGTCCTGTAAAGTTTACAACAGCGCCGGAATGACGCTGGAAGAAGTGATGGATGTAATGGAGAAAGGCGAGATGCAGGGACTGCGTGTCGTCCGTCTCCACACAGGCGATCCCTGTCTGTACGGAGCCATAAAGGAACAGATGGACTGTCTGGATGAAAAAGGCATTGCCTATGAAGTATGTCCGGGAGTCAGCTCATTCTGCGGAGCTGCCGCAGCTCTTGGAGCAGAGTATACCCTTCCCGGCGTATCCCAGTCGGTGGTGATTACCCGTATGGCAGGAAGAACGCCGGTGCCTGAGAGGGAGTCCATCCGAAGTTTCGCGGCCCACCGGGCGACTATGGTGATCTTTTTAAGCGCCGGAATGCTTTCGGAGCTTTCCAGAGAGCTGATCAGAGGCGGATATCCCCCGGAGACTCCTGCGGCGGTTGTGTACAAAGCCACCTGGCCGGAGGAGAAAGTACTCAGATGTACGGTGGAAACTCTGGCAGAGACGGCCCGGGCGGAAGGCGTCCGGAAGACAGCGCTGATTGTTGTGGGAGAAGTGCTGGAGGGAGAATATGAGCGGTCGAAGCTCTATGATCCTTCTTTTACTACAGAATTCCGTCAGGGCACAGAATCTCCGAGGAAAGAGACGGAAGCGCAGACGGAAGAAGGAGGAGCCAATGAATAAAATCTATGTAACCGGGCTGGGGCCGGGGGCGGAAGACCAGATGACAATCCGGGCCAGAAAAGTGCTGGAGCACTGTCCGGTGATTATCGGTTATACAGTATATATTGACCTGATCCGGGATCTGTTTCCGGGAAAGGTGTTTTTAAGTACGCCCATGCGCAGAGAGGCAGACCGATGCCGGATGGCTTTTGAAGAGGCGGAAAAAGGACAGGATGTGGCGATTGTCTGCAGCGGAGACGCAGGCATCTACGGCATGGCCGGACTGATCTGTGAGATCGGAAAAGAGTATCCGCAAACGGAAATAGAGATTGTGCCCGGACTGACTGCCGCGTCAGCCGGAGCGGCCCTGCTTGGCGCGCCTCTTATGCATGATTTCGCAGTCATCAGTCTCAGTGATCTGCTGACTCCCTGGGAGACCATTGAAACGCGGCTCCGGGCGGCGGCGGCCGCGGATTTTGTGATCTGCCTTTACAATCCATCCAGTAAGAAACGGGCGGATTATCTGAACCGGGCCTGCCGGATTATTCTGGAATACAGGGACGGGGCAAATGTGTGCGGTATTGCGAAGAATATCGGACGGGAGGGGGAGTCTGTCCGGATTCTTTCTCTGGACCAGCTCAAAGATACGGGGACAGATATGTTTTCTACCGTATTTATCGGGAACTCCCGGACAGTGGAACTGAACGGGCGGATGGTTACGCCCAGAGGATATAAAGATGTGTGAGAACAGAAATCAGCAGACAGAAAAACAGAAAATCTTTTTTGTGGGAATCGGAATGGGAACGGCGGTATCCCTGACCGGCCAGGCCGGAGAGGCGATTGCGCGCTGTGATTATCTGATCGGCGCCCGGCGGATGCTGGATCTCCTTCGTGAGACGGGAAATCCGCAAGAACCGGTGGAATCCGGGACGGCCAGAGAGAGAGAATATGCGGAGGCATATGTGACGGAAGAGATCCTTTCCCTGATCCGGCAGCAGAGAGAGCGGCGGTGTATTGGCGTGCTTCTTTCCGGAGATACCGGATTTTACAGCGGAGCGAAAAAGCTGGCCCGGCGTCTGGAGGAAGCGCCGGACCTGTATGATGTGGAAGTGATACCGGGGATCAGTTCAGTCTCATATCTGGCAGCCCGGTTGTGTACTTCCTGGGAGGACGCTGCAATCGTGAGTCTTCACGGCCGGGAGGCCGGCTTTATCCGGACTGTTTTATGCAGCAGGAAAACATTTCTCCTGCTGGGAGGAAAGGACGCCGGCAGCAGGATGCTTCAGAAACTGAAATATTATGGGATAGATGATGTGACCGTGACGGTGGGAAGCCGGCTGTCGTATCCGGATGAGAAGATCCTGTCCGGTCACCCGTCAGAACTGAGCGGGGAAGATGTGGAGGGCCTGTGCACAGTGCTGATCGAAAATCCCCGGCCGGAAAACCGGGCGACTCCTCATATCCGGGATGAGGAATTTGTCCGGGGAAAGGTTCCCATGACCAAAGAGGAAGTGCGGGCGGTCAGTATTGCCCGTCTGAACCTGACCGGAGACGGGGTTGTCTATGATATCGGGGCGGGAACCGGTTCTGTGTCCGTGGAAGCCGCCTGCTGCAGTGACCGGATCCGGGTATATGCAGTGGAAAAGAATGAGCGCGCTCTGGAGCTTCTCGAGCAGAACCGGAAAAAGTTCCGGGCGGACGGCATCCGCATTGTCGGGGGACAGGCACCGGAAGTACTGGATGATCTGGAACCGCCCACCCATGTATTTATCGGGGGGAGCGGCGGCAGACTGCGGGAAATTCTGAAAGCCGTTATCCGGAAAAATCCCCGGGTCCGTATTGTGATCAACGCCATTTCAATGGAAACCATAAAAGAAGTGATGGATGCCGCGCAGGAGGGACTTCTGCCTCATATGGAGATAACCCAGCTGTGTGTATCCCGGTCCAGAGAGCTGGCCGGGTATCATATGATGACCGGGCTGAATCCGGTATATATCATTTCCGCCGGAGGGGAAGAACCGGAGACGGATGCCGATCAGGATTGCGGCAGAAGATAGACCGGAGATACCGGCGCTGAGAAAAGAAGGTGTTCAGATGCAGAAACAGACAGAAAAGATTCAGAAAGAAACGGAAAAGGAGACCGATTCAGGGAACAGATTTTCTGCCGGCCCCAGGAAAAGCGTTCCGGGCATTCTCCTGGCCGCTCCTTCCAGCGGCAGCGGAAAAACAGCGGCTGCCTGCGCCCTTATGGCGGCCTTTCAGAAAAAAGGGCTTGCAGTGAAGGCGTGCAAATGCGGCCCGGATTATATTGACCCTATGTTTCACCGGAAAGTGCTGGGGGTGGATTCTGAAAATCTGGATCTGTTTTTCACGGACGAAGCGACCCTTGAAAAAACATACGCCCGCCACGGGGAAGGGGCAGATCTTGTGATTACGGAAGGTGTGATGGGATATTATGACGGCATGTCTCTGGACTCGGCGAAGGCCAGTTCCTATCATGTGGTCCGGACGCTGAAACTTCCGGTGATCCTTGTTGTCTCCGGCAGAGGCGTGGCGCTCAGTCTTGCCGCAGTGATAAAAGGAATGGCGGAGTACAGAAGGGACAGCGGGATACAGGGAATTCTGTTAAATCAGATTTCGGCAGGACTTTATCCCCGGCTGAAAGAGATGCTGGAGCGTGAGCTGGAAAGCATGGGACATTCCATCCCTGTGCTCGGGTATATTCCCCGGGATCCGGCCTTCTGTTTCGAAAGCCGGCATCTGGGCCTTGTGACGCCGGAAGAAACAGACGGATTAAAAGAGCAGCTCAGAAAAGCAGGAGATATTCTATCTGAGACAGTGGATCTGGATCAGATCCTGCAGATCGCCGAAAGTGCGGTGATGCAGGAGGGGGAGCGGACGGACAGATGGGGCGGCCGGGACAGAGCAGACAGCAGAAAGTATCCGGACGGCCCCTGTATTGCCGTGGCCAGGGACCGGGCCTTCTGTTTTTACTACAAAGACAATCTGGAGCTTCTGAAAGAACTGGGATGCCGTCTGGTATTTTTCAGTCCCCTTTCTGACCGGCGGCTTCCTGAGGCGGACGGCATCATCCTGGGCGGCGGTTATCCGGAACTGTATGCGGGGGACCTGTCTTCTAACCGCAGCATGGGTGATTCCATCCGCCGGGCTATAGAGAAGGGCGTTCCCTGTCTGGCCGAGTGCGGCGGCTTTTTGTATCTGCACGAAACTCTGCAGGATGAAAACGGCAGAGAATGGCCCATGGCAGGGATTATCAGAGGAAAAGCCTTTCCCGCAGGCCGGCTGACCCGGTTCGGCTATGTGGAGATCGGACGGAATCATGATGCGGGACAGAGTACGGCAGCAGACAGCTGGCTGACGGCGGAAGATAAAATCCGGGGACACGAGTTCCACTACTGGGACAGCACAGACAACGGCAGCAGCTGTACCGCTGTCAAGCCGGACGGAAAACGGAGTTGGAACTGTATTCATGCAGAAAAAAATCTCTTCGCAGGATTCCCCCATCTGTACCTACCCTCATGCAGGGAATTCGCAGAGCGATTCGTGGGGAAATGCAGAAATTATCAGAAAACTTCAGTCAAAAGGGACGGACCCCTTTGACTGGAATAGTCAGACAACTTGAGGTAAAGGGGTCCGTCCCCTTTGGGAGAAAAATATGGAATTGCAGGAACAATTGAGAAAAATCAGCCCGGCAGACGGGGATTATATGGAAATGGCAAAGGAGAGATGGCGGACGGTGGCCAAGCCGCTCCACAGTCTGGGAAAGCTGGAAGACGCAGTGATCCGGATGGCGGGCATGAAGAGAAGGGTGGATTTTGGCATTGATAAGAAAGCCCTTGTGATTATGTGCGCAGATAACGGCGTGGTGGCCGAGGGAGTGACCCAGACGGGGCAGGAGGTTACGGCGATTGTTGCGGAGAACTTTACCCGGGGCGCTGCCAGTGTGTGTATGATGGCACAGGTGGCGGGAGCAGATCTGTTTCCCGTGGATATCGGCATTGCCTCGGACGTCCCCGGCCTGACCAGGGCAGAGTACAAGATCGCCCGGGGTACCGGCAACATGGCCCGGGATCCTGCCATGACCAGGGAGCAGGCAGCGCGCGCGGTTCTTACAGGTATCCGTATTGTGGAAGAGCTGGCGGATAAGGGATATGATCTGATTGCCACCGGAGAAATGGGAATCGGGAATACTACTACCAGCAGCGCCCTGGCGTCGGTTTTTCTCGGCTGTGATCCGGAGACGGTGACAGGACGGGGAGCCGGTCTGAGCACAGAGGGGCTTACAAGGAAAATTCAGGTGATCCGGCAGGCTGTAAGTCTGAACCGGCCGGATCCGGAGGACCCTCTGGATGTGCTGGCAAAGGTCGGCGGCCTGGACATTGCAGGTCTGGCAGGAGTATTCTTAGGCGGAGCCATCTGCCGGATTCCTGTGGTGATCGACGGCTTTATCTCGTCTGTGGCGGCTCTCTGCGCGGCCCGTCTGGCGCCGGATGCGTCAGACTACATGCTGCCTTCCCACTGTTCGGGAGAACCTGCCGGAGGACTGGTGCTGGAAGCCCTGGGGCTTTCACCTTTTCTTGAGTGCAATATGTCTCTGGGTGAAGGGAGCGGAGCGGTGGCGGTGATTCCCCTTCTGGAAATGGGACTGGAAGTATACCGGAAGATGAGCACCTTTGATGAGATCCATGTACAGCAATATGAGGAGTTGAAGTAAATGCATCTGGTAAAATCACTGGCAGTGGCCCTGTCCATGTACTCGAAAATTCCGGTCCCGACAGTGGAGTGGAAGGAAGAAAATATGAAGTACGCCATGTGCTTTTTCCCGGTCGTCGGCGTGGCTGTGGGGATTCTGCAGTATCTGGCCGCGGCGGTACTTCTTGGATTAACCGACTGCGGAGCCGTCCTATTTTCTGCCGTGATGACTTTGATTCCTGTCCTTGTGACGGGAGGAATTCATCTGGACGGATTTGCCGACACTACGGACGCCCTTGCTTCCTGGGGAAGTAAGGAGAAAAAGCTGGAGATTCTGAAAGATCCCCACACCGGCGCCTTTGCCGTGATCGGTCTGTGCTGCTGGTTTCTCTTTACATTTGCTCTGTGGAGCGAAGTGCCGGACAGCGGAAACTGCCGGAACACTCTGGCGGCAGCCGCCTGTATGTATGTGCTGTCCAGGGCCCTGAGCGGAATTTCAGTGGTGACCTTTCCGGCGGCGAAAAACAGCGGTCTTCTCCGGACATTTCAGGACAGCGCCCACAAGACCAGAGTCCGGATTGTGCTCTTCCTGTGGGCAGTTCTGGCCGGGACTCTGATGTGCCTTCTGTCGCCGGTTCAGGGGGCTGCAATGCTGGCGGCCGCGGCTGTGATCTTTCTTTACTATTATCGCCTGTGTAAAAAGCAGTTCGGGGGGACGACGGGAGATCTGGCCGGGTATTTTCTCCAGCTCTGTGAACTGGGAATGCTGGCAGCCTTTGTCCTGGCAGGAGGTCTTTTATGGAAGTGATTTTTATCCGGCATCTGCCCACGCCGGGGAATGAAAAGAAGCAGTATATCGGAAGGACGGACGAAGCCCTGTCTCACAGGGCGGTAACGTCCTTTCGTAAGAAAAGAGAAATGTATCTCAAAAATCCGAAAGAAACGGACGGGGAATACGCCCCTTTTTATCCGCCGGCAGAGATGATAGTGGCAAGTCCCATGAAACGCTGTGTGCAGACGGCGGAACTGATTTATCCGGGACAGAAGATTGTAACGGAACCGGAACTCAGGGAGTGTGATTTCGGCAGATTTGAGGGAAAGACCTATGAGGAGCTGAAAGGCGATCCGGCCTATATCGCGTGGCTTGAGAGCGGAGGCACTCTTGCTTTTCCGGAAGGAGAAGACCAGCAGGCGTTTCGGAGCCGCTGTGCGGAAGGCGTCCACAGATGGCTGCAGAAGGGCCTTGCAGAAAAGAAAAAAAGTATCGCCTTTGTGGTTCACGGCGGAACGATTATGGCCGCCCTGCACAGACTGGCGGAAGGGGAGCATGGCTTTTACGACTGGCAGACCGGAAACGGCCGGGGCTTTGCCGCCCGGGCATTGGAGGACGAGTGGCAGGCGGGCAGGGAGATCCTCCGTAAAATCAGAGAACTGCCGGTGGGGTAAACACAGGGCAGAAGGAAGGTGACAATAGTTGGGAAAGAGAGAAAATCAGACATATAAAACAGATCTGACCGGGAAGAAGATCGCTGTTGTAGGCGCCGGAGGCGTAGGCGGCTTTCTGGCCGGAATGCTGGGCCGGGTGTGTCCCCATCTCACTCTGGCGGCGAGAGGCGCCAGGAAAGAGGCGATTCTCAGGAACGGCCTGGTGCTTCACAGCGAATACAAAGGGGAAATCACGGTTCATCCGGAGACGGTGACAGAGATTTCCGGCATGACAGAGCAGGATTATATTTTTGTCTGTGTAAAAAATTATTCATTGGAGGATGTGTGCCGGGAGCTGGAACATGCGGTGACAGAGGATACGGTGATGATTCCCGTAATGAACGGGGTGGATCCCGGGGACAGAATCCGTTCTCTGATCAGCAGAGGTACAGTGGTGGACTCTCTGATTTATATTGTCTCTTTCGCAAATGAGGACTATTCCGTCACCCAGCAGGGGGATTTCGCGGATCTGCGGATCGGGATCACGGACGCAGACATATCAGAAAAGGTGAAGATCGGGGAAGTCTCGGCGATTCTGAGAGCGGCGGATATTGACCATCAGGTGTCGGACGAGATTGAAGTGGAAATCTGGCGCAAGTATATTCTGAACTGTGCCTACAACGTAGCGACTGCCTACTATGATAATACCATCGGAGAGCTGAGAAAAGATTCCCGGAAGGCGGCGGAGTATGAGGCCCTTGTAAACGAAGCATGGCAGGTGGCGCTTGCAAAAGGCGTGGCGGTGACGCAGAAACATGTTGACGCCATTATCCACAGGTTTTATAAGGAGCTGGCCGGGAATGCCACCAGTTCTCTGCAGCGGGATATCCGGGCAGGCAGGACGGCGGAGACAGAGACGTTCAGCGGATATATTGTTCACGAAGGAAAGAAACTGGGGCTGGATCTTCCGGTTTCCTCTAAAATGTATGATGGCCTGAAAAAAGCAGGAAAGGACAGGACGGAGAATGAGTAAAAACAAGGATAAAACCAATGTAATGCGCATACTGGATCAGAAGAAGATTACCTATATCAGCCACAACTATGAGAGCACCGGGGCCATCAGCGGCGTGGAGGTGGCGCAGGCGCTGAATCAGGATCCGGACATGGTGTTTAAGACGCTGGTTACCGTAGGAAAATCAAAAGCAAACTATGTATTTGTCGTTCCGGTGAAAAAGGAACTGGATCTGAAAAAAGCGGCCCGCGCTGTAGGAGAGAAAAGTATTGAGATGATCAAGTCCAAAGAACTGCTTCCGCTGACCGGGTATATTCACGGAGGATGTTCCCCAATCGGAATGAAAAAGCAGTTTGTGACAACCATAGACCAGTCCGCCGCAGACTGTGAGCGGATCATATTCAGCGGAGGAAAAATCGGATATCAGGTGGAGATGAGTCTTTCTGATCTGGAAAAAGTGATTCCTTTTCAGCTGGCGGATATTGCAGAATAGACAAAGAATAAAGAAGAGGCTTCCGGCTGTCTGATTTTCTGTATGAGACAGCGCCGGTTCATATCCATATTCGAATGAGAAAGGCAGGTGAGGAGAAATGCTCCGCTATACAGGAAAACGAATCGTGACAGGGATTCTCTCCCTTTTTGTACTGGCTACGGCGACCTTCTTTCTCATTCATTTTATGCCGGGCAGTCCGTTCCAGAGCGGAGCGGTTTCCCAGCAGGTGGTAGACGCCCTTGAGAAAGAGTACGGGCTGAGTGAACCGCTGATTTCCCAGTATTTCTCCTACATGGGCAATCTGCTGCGTGGAGATCTGGGCATTTCCTACACAGAGCCGGGGACCGGCGTGGCGGAAATTATCGGGCGGACCTGGCCGCTGACCGCGTCGGTGGGAATCGCGGCGCTTCTGACGGCGGTAATCGCGGGAACCGGGCTGGGAATCCTCCGTGCGGTTACAAAGCACAGAGCGGTGAAAAGCGTGATTTCCGCAGGAGAAATGCTGGCGGCTGGCATTCCCGGATTCGCCGCAGCCTTTCTTCTCCTGTATGTATTCAGCATGAAACTGAAGGTGCTTCCGGTATCCGGTCTTCTGACGCCGGCCCACTATGTACTTCCTACGGTGGCTCTGGCTCTGTATCCCGCCGCAGTGATCTGCCGGCTGACCGGAAATTCCCTGGAGACGGAACTCCGGAAAGAATATGTGGTCTTTGCCCGGATGAAAGGGCTGAGCCGGAGCCGTACCGTGATTACCCATGCTTTGAAAAATGCGTATCTTCCGGTTCTGCGTTATCTGGGACCGGCTATGGCTTATCTGCTTACCGGGAGCTTTGCGGTGGAGAGTATTTTTAATATCCCGGGGCTGGGACGGGAATTTGTAAATTCCATCACAAACAGGGACTACACCCTGATCCTGGGACTGACTGTGTTTATGGGAGCTGTGGTGATCCTGGCAAATCTGCTGACAGATCTTCTGTGCGCGTGGCTGGATCCCCGGACGCGGAGAGCTGTTTCCGGTGAAACCTGACAGAGTATTGACGTAGACCGACGGAACCCGGGAAACAGCAGAAAAGATTTTCAGAAGAAAGTGCGGAGAGAAAGATCCGGTCTGAGGGAGCAGACAGAAGGAGGCGGCAGTTTGGGAAACTTTATTTTTCATTTCAGAGGCAGAAGAGCAGAAACTGCCTCACAGAAACAGGAAAAAAGTGAATACAGAAAAGCCGGAGTATACGGTGGTTCCCGGCTCTCCCGGAAAGCCCGGAGAAAGCTCCTTGTGTACGGAATCATTCTGGGCGTATGGGTACTGCTGGCAGTGCTGGTGCCTCTTTTCTGGCCCTTTTCCTATTCGGAACAGAACGGGGACATCCGGAACCAGGCTTTTTCCCTGACTCACTGGTTCGGGACGGACCGGTTCGGGCGGGATCTCTTTGCCCGGGTGTGGTACGGCGCGGGAATCAGTCTGCTTGTGGGCATATCCAGCACGCTGATCAATGGAATACTGGGAATTCTTGCGGGCGCGTTTTCCGGATGGCTGGGAGGAGCTGCGGATATGGTGCTGATGCGGATCGGTGATGTGATCTCTTCCATCCCTTCCATGATCTATGTCATCCTGATCATGCTGGTCGCAGGTTCAGGTCCGGGAAGTATTATCCTGGGACTGTGCGTGGCCGGCTGGGTGGATATGGCGAGGATTGTCCGGGGAGAGATCCTGCGGCTGAAAGAGACGGATTATGCCTGCGCGGCGAAAATGGAAGGGTTGTCCTCCATGCGTATCCTGTTCCGCCATCTGCTGCCCAATGCGGCAGGGCCCATTCTGGTCAATCTGATTTTCCTTATTCCGCAGGCGATTTTTACAGAGTCTTTTCTCAGTTTTCTGGGAGTGGGGATCGCGGCTCCGGCGGCCAGTCTGGGAACCATTATCCAGGAGGCCAGAAGCCAGATGGTACTCTATCCCTGGCAGATGGCCTGTCCCCTTGTGGTGCTCTGTGTCATGCTTCTGTGTCTGAATGCGGTCGGATCCGTGCTGGAAGACCAGACCGGAAGCGCCGGAGGAAACCGGACGCTGTATCACTGGGATAAGATTCCTGCTGAAAAAAACCGGACTGCCGGGAGGATGACGGAAGGAAGAGGAAGCAAATGAACGTGCTGAATGTACAGAATCTGAACGTACAATATCATACGGAAAAAGGAAATTTTGATGCCGTCAGCGGTCTTACTCTTTCGATGGAAGAGGGGGAGATCACCGGGCTGGTGGGCCAGTCCGGCTGCGGGAAAAGTACGGCAGTGCGGGCGATTATGGGAATTTCTGCGGAAAATGCGGAAGTGGAATATGAAAATCTGTCCCTGGACGGAGAGATTCCCGTTCCGGGGCACAACATTGCCATGATTTTTCAGGATTCCCAGAACTGCCTCAATCCTTCTGTGAAAATCGGAAAACAGATCGCAGAGACAGTGAAAAACCGGAGAAAATGCACGAAGAAAGAAGCAAAGAAGCGTGCGCTGGAACTTCTGGATCTGGTGGGAATCCGTAATCCGGCGCTTCGGATGAAGCAGTATCCTTTCGAGCTGTCCGGCGGCATGCGGCAGAGAGTGGTAATCGCCATAGCCCTTGCCTGTGATCCCCGGCTGATCATTGCAGATGAGCCTACCACCGCCCTGGACGGGGCAGTGCAGGCGCAGATTCTGGGGCTGCTGCGGAAAGTGGTCCGGGATACAAAAACAGCGCTTCTTCTGGTCAGCCATGATCTGGGGCTGATCGCCTCTCTGTGCAGCCGCGTATATGTGATGGAGAAAGGGCAGGTCGTGGAGTCCGGCACGGCGGAGGAGATCTTCTATTCCCCGGAGCAGGAATATACAAAACAGCTGATCAAAAACGCCGGGAAAATGCATTTCCGGGCAGAGAAAGAAAAGGCAAAGAAGGAAATTCTGCTTCGGACGGAGCACCTGGCGAAAGAATATCATACGAAAGAAGGCATCCGGGATCTTTCTTTTGAGCTGTACAAGGGCGAAACGTTTGCCCTGGTGGGAGAGAGCGGCAGCGGAAAGACTACCCTCGCCCGGATCTTAAGCGGAATTTTAAAACCCGACAGCGGAATGATAGATGACAGAAGCAAAACAAGAGCGCAGATGGTATTTCAGGATCCCTACGGGGCTTTGAACCCCTGTCTGACGGTGGGGCAGGCTATGGAAGAAGCTATCCGGAAGACTGTGCCGGATCCCCGGCTGCGCAGACAGAAAGCAGAGGATACCCTGCGGCTTTCCGGTCTCAGGGAAACGGTCCGGAACCGGTATCCCCGGGAATTATCCGGCGGAGAGCGGCAGAGGGCCGGCATTGCCCGGGCTCTGGTATGTGATCCGGAGCTTCTGATCTGTGACGAGGCTTTTTCCTCCCTGGACGCCTCCACCCGGGACGGACTGCTGGAACTGTTTGGAACTCTGCAGAGAGAGCAGGCCCTGACCTGTCTGTTTATCTCCCATGATATGAAAGCAGTCGCCAGGATCAGCGGCAGAATGGGCGTCCTCTTCCGGGGAGAACTGGTGGAGACAGGAAGAATCAGATCGGTCTGCACCGATCCCTGGCATCCCTATACGAAGCAGCTTCTCCTGTCCATGCCGGCCCCGGATCCTCTGCGGGCAGGACGGAGAAAAGGAATCTCTTTCCGGGAGAAAAGTACGGAGCTGCCGGGCAGAGACAGCGGAGCGCAGAGGGGCTGTCCTTTTGCAGAAAACTGTCCCTACGCCATGGACTGCTGCAGGGAGGAAACACCGGACAGCTATGTATTCGGGGAGCGGACGGTAAAATGCTTCCTCTACTCGGAAGAACACAGCGGCAGAAGAGCAGAAGGCTATAAAATGACATCTCAGATATAGACGGATGTGCGAGTCTTAAAAAGGAGAAACGGCATGAGTAAAAGAAGGAGAACACGGAAGAATACAAAAAGGACCCTGACCCGGCTGTGGGCGGTTCTTCTGACCGCGGCGCTGACAGCGGGGCTGCTGACAGGCTGCTTACAGGACAGCGGCGAAAGTGCTGACGGAGAGAAGGAGATTACCATCGCCATCAGCAGTGATACGGGAACTCTGGACCCGGCAGGCTCCATTGCCCTGAGCTGGCTTTCCTATGCCCCGGCCGCAATGGACGAGCTGCTCACTTTTGATGAGAACGGTGAAGTAGAGTACCGGGCTGCCCGGTCCTATGAAGTAAGTGAGGACAACCGGGTATGGACCTTTCACCTGCGGGAGGACGCCCTCTGGTCCGACGGCACGCCGGTCACATCCGAGGATTTCCGAAATACCATAGAACGGGCCCTGGACCCGGCTTCCGGCAGCGGATACGCGGTATACCTTTTCCCCATTGAAAATGCGGAAGAGATATACAATGGAGAGGCGGACATGGACAGTCTGGGCGTGGAGACGCCGGATGATCATACACTGATCTTCCGTCTGGATGAAGCCTGTGTGTATTTCCTGGATCTGCTGCGTCTTCCCGTGTATATGCCCTCCTGCCGGACCTATGCGGACTCTGCAGACAGCGGCTGGGACAAAAATCCTGAGACCAGCCTTTCCAACGGACCATTTTTCCTGAAGGAGTATGTACCGGATCAGTATTTTGTTCTGGAGAAAAACGAAAATTACTGGAATGCCGACGCGGTAAATCTGGACCGGATCACCTTCCGGTTTTACGCCGATACCCAGACTATGGCCAGCGCCTACGAAGCCGGGGAGGTGGATGTGGCCACATCCCTTTCTTCCACAGTGATGGAACTGTATGAGGGAAAAGAGGATCTTTATCTGACGGAACAGATCGCTACCCGGTATATTTATTTCAATCTGAATGTAGAACCCCTCGGCGACGTGCGGGTGCGGGAGGCCATCAATCTGGCGGTAAACCGGGAAGAACTCTGCAGGATTGTGGGAGAGGATACGGAACCGACGTACAATCTGGTGGCAAAATATATGAAAGATAAGAACACAGGGGAATATTTTACGGACGGCGCGGAGCAGCCTTTTGAGGAAAATGTAAGCCGGGCCCGGGAGCTGCTGGCCCAGGCGGGCTATCCCGACGGCGAGGGCTTTCCGGTGCTGACATACCGCTATCCCTCTCTGGAAATGGACTCGGATACGGCCCAGGTTCTGAAAGAACAATTAAAAGAGAACCTGAATATTGACATAGAACTGGAGGCCCAGGAACTGCAGATGAACTACAGCAGCCGCCACGCAGGAGACTTTGACCTGTGCAGAATGAACTGGACGGCAGACTTTGCCGATCCTTATACCTACCTGTCCATGCTTCTGTCGAACAGTACGTACAACTGCAGCGGCATCCGGGACGCAGAGTACGACAGTCTGGTGGCCCGGTCTGATTCTGAGACAGATCCTGTGAAGCGGTCAGAGCTGCTGCACCAGGCGGAACAGTATGCGGTGGGAGAACAGTTTTACATCCTTCCACTTTATGCCATGAAGGGCGTAAATCTGGTAAATCCGGATATTGCCGGCATTACCCGGAACCCGGCCACCGGAGGGCTGGAATACCGGTATGCGGATGTAAGCAAATAAACAAATGGATAAGGACAAAGGAGGAAGGAAAACATGCTGGAACTGGTTACAGGAGGAAGCGGCAGCGGAAAGTCTGCCTACGCGGAGGAACACATCTGCCGGATCCACCGGATACTGAGCAGAAAAGCCGGCAGAAAACTTCCTCTTTTCTATATTGCCGCCATGATCCCGCGGGGAGAAGAGACGCTCAGAAAAATAGAACGTCACAGGAAGATGAGGGAGACAAGGGGATTTCAGACGCTGGAATGGTATACGGATATTGCAGGAAAAATCCGGGAAAAATCTCTGCCTGAGAACGCCTGTGTTCTGTTGGAGTGTCTGTCCAATCTGACAGCCAATGAGATATATGAGCCGGAAGGGGCAGGAGAAAATGCGGCAGATGCGGTGACAGAGGGGGTTCGGATGCTTCAGAACAGCTGCTCCGCTGTAGTGGTGGTGACCAATGAGGTGTTTTCGGAAGTTCCTTCGGAGAGCGGAGGGGAAACAGACGAGATGACAGAGTATAAAAGGATCCTGGGAGAGATCAACCGGACTCTGGCAGAGACAGCGGACCAGGTGACGGAGGTGGTCTATGGCATTCCCTGCGGCGTCAGAGGAGGACAGGAACTGAAGCTGGTAACAGGCGGGGCATTTCAGGGGAAATACGCCTGGGCGTCGGCAGAGTATCCCGGACTCTCCTGGACGGACGGAGGGATCTGTTCCCTGGATGAGATCCATACATTTCAGGGAATGAACCGTTTTCATCTGTTTATCCGGCGCTGGCTGGAAGCAGGACGGGAAAAAGAAGAACTGACGGATCTGATTCTGGAACGGCAGGGAGAAATTGTCCTTGTGTGGGATGAGATGGGCTGCGGTCTGGTTCCCACAGATGCCTTCGACCGGGAGTACAGAGAGGCTGCGGGACGGATCTGTACAGAGCTGGCGGCGGAGGCGGCCCGGGTAGACCGGGTGGTCTGCGGGATTGCCCGGCGACTGAAATAGCCGGCATGATCGTGTAAATCATGCCGGCTGGCGGTTCTGATCTGCCGGATGTCAGGGAAAAGATATCCGGATTGTGATTATGGAATTTTCATAAGCGGCGCTGATAGTTCCGTTCATTTTTTCTGTAAGCGTTTTGGCTATGGACAGGCCCAGCCCTGTTGACTTCCGGGCTGTATTTACAGTATAAAAGCGATCAAAAAACCTGCCCACCTGGACTTCGGTCAGTCCTGCCGCGTGATTGGAAAATGTGATGGTCCCGTCTTCGGTCAGGGAGACGGCCAGGTCGCCGTCACTGTATTTTACCGCATTGTTTATAATATTTCCGAAGATACGGGAAAGAGCGTTTTCATTTAATGTGCGCTCTATTTTTTTATCCGTAACAGAGATCTGAGGCGTGATATTATGCTGGGTCAATACCGCGTAATAGGACAGAATACAGCTCTCCAGCACACCGTTTACCGTGACTTTTTCCAGTGGAAGCTCTTCCGTATCACTGGCTGCTATTGTGTAATGGAATAATTCTTCGGTAAGCTGCTTTAACGCCTTTGTCCGGTCTTCGATGGCAGAGAGATAGTTCTGCCTTGTCTCCGGACAGTCTTCTGTCTTCAGAAGCCTCAGGTAACCGTAGATCGCTGTCAGAGGAGTCCTGAGATCATGAGAGATATTTGTGATCGCTTCTTTCAGCTCCAGGTCGCCGTGTTCAAATTTCTGCCTGCTCTGATGAAAGACCCGGAGCTGGGAATTTATTGCAGAGGCCAGCTCTCTCATATCGGCGTCATGGCCGGATATGTGGATCAGCGTATTTGTATCCTTTTCTGTTTTTTCAATAAAAGCGGTTTTGATTTCTCTTGCTGATTTTTTGAGAAGATATACTTTCATCAGCAATGCAATAATAACAACAGCCAGTCCTGCTGTAATGAACCATACCCAGCCATTCATAATTTATACCTCGTTATCTGATATCTTTTTTCCGAAAGAAGAACACACCCACAGCAGAAGTTATTACCGTTATCCCGGTAGAATACAGGCACATCTGATCCATGTTTTCTGTGTTCCTTCTGGAATACTGCATTTCCTGTCCGGCAGGCAACGCATTATAGATAAATTCCAGCATTTCCCGTTTGGCGCCGCCCACATACGCGTTATTATATGCTTCATTTTCAGTGCCCTTAAAATAATATTGAGGTTCATCCAGGATTCTCTGCACTTCGCTTACGAAGGCAACAGAGAGAAACATTGCAACAATGCAGACTACAGGCGCGATGGCTTTACTCTGGATCAGCATATTTATCATTGTAAATATGGCGCAGAGAGCAATTGTTGTGAGCATACTTCCGGAAAGGATCAGCAGGACTTTCCGGAGGGAAATTGTCAGACCTCCGATCAGCGGAATCCCGATGACAATGTTTGACAGAATATAGGACAGGCAGAAGAGAAAAGACGCGGCAATATTTACGATCAGGTTTGAAAGATAAACTGCTGTCCGTTCATGCCCGACAATTACTTTATTTCTTACGGTTCCGTCACTGTATTCCACATTAAGGAACAGGGAACAGAAAATGGCGCTGACAACTCCGATCATCATAGTATAAACAAAGAAGGTGCTGTCCAGTGTTACAGCTGCTCCATATCCGGTTAACTGCCGGTACTGTTGAAATACAAGCCATCCTCCGGCAAAGAACATAAATCCAAGTCCGACCTGAAACAGCCGGTTTCTCCACAGTCTGAAAAAGTTTGCATATAAAAGCTTACTCATATTTCCCGCCTCCTGTCAGATTGATGTAATAGCTTTCCAGCGTTTCATTGTGTTCATGCATTGCCAGAATTCTGCAGCCGTTTTCCGCAAGAGTCAGGGACAGTTCAGATACCGGGATTTCCCCATATACATTTGCCTCTGTATCAGAAATAATATCGTATTCCAGATTCATAAAATCCAGGGCGCGGGCAAGGACTTCTGTATCCGTTACATTCAGAACCATACATTTCCGGCAGTTCCGTTCCAGTTCTTCTGCGGTCAGCTCTTTTACCATAGAGCCTTTTGCAATAAAGCCGTAATGGGTCGCGAGTCTGGAAAGTTCGTCCAGATTGTGGCTGGAGATAAGTACTGTGATCTGACGCTCCCGGTTCAGGCGCAGGATCAGCTCCCGCATCTCTATGATTCCCTGGGGATCAAGTCCGTTGGTGGGCTCGTCCAGAATAAGGAAATCCGGGTTCCCCGCCAGCGCCACTGCAATGCCCAGTCTCTGGCGCATCCCCAGGGAAAAGTTTTTTGCTCTCTTTTTCCCTGTATTGCTCAATCCTACAAGCTGAAGTATTTCAGAGATGCCGTCGTAAGAGGGCAGACCTAAAACATGATATTGATGTTTCAGATTGTTTTCCGCTGTCATATCCGGATAGATCGACGGATTTTCTACTATAGCGCCGATCCGCTCTCTCATCTTTGTAATTGCTTTTTCCGAACTCTTTACACCGTACAAAGTGTAGTTCCCGGAAGTGGGTTTCTGCAGTCCGCATATGACGCGGATAAAAGTAGTTTTTCCCGCTCCGTTTTCTCCGACGAATCCGTAAATGGATCCTTTGGGAATATGAATAGAAAACTGATTCAGTGCATCGGTATGACGGTATTTTTTATTCAGTCCTGATGCTGTTAAAATATATTCCATTTTCATGGCCTCCTTATCACTTGTGATGCTGTTATTTTAGAGTGCAGGTGTTAAGAAAGCTGTTAAGAAAAGTGCAAAGAAACTGTAAAGATTTAGTTTTCCGCCATTTTAAACCCGATTCCCCAGACAGCCTCTATATGATCCTTTCCGGACACGTCTCTTAGTTTTTTTCTCAGGTTGCTGATATGAACTCTCAGTGAACTTTCCATACAGTCGGGAGTATCTTCGCTGATCCGGTCCAGCAGAATGGTTTTTGTAATAATCTGTTTTGGATTTTCCATCAGAAGTTTTAATATGGCAAATTCTGTTTTTGTCAGTCGGACATTCTGACTGTTTATCAGAACCTCACGGGTGGCAGGATTTAATGTAATGCAGTCATATTTCAGGACGTTTGAAGACGTGCTGCCGGATGTTTTTCTGAACTGTACGATTATCCTTGCCAGAAGTTCTTCGATTTCAAAAGGTTTTGTAATGTAATCAGCCGCTCCGTTCAGCAGCAGAGAGACTTTTCCTTTTATATCTGCTTTTGCGCTCATAACGATAACCGGGATATCCGCTATTTGAGGAAGGATCTCTTCCCCGGAAAGTCCCGGCAGCATCAGATCCAGCAGGATCAGGTCCGGCCTGGAATTCGATAAAAACAATAATGCTTCTGTGCCGGAATAGGCGTGGGATACCCGGTAGCCTTCCTGAGTCAGTATTTTGTCCAGCATATCATTAATATGGATATCGTCATCTATGATTAAAATATGTTTCATATGCCAAGGTCCCTTTCACGCGTAATTGTGTCAACGAGTATTATACCTGTTTTTTCGAATGACTTCTACTATCTCTGTACAAGAATATGGTATTGCTTTATTATGGCATTATGATGTATAACAATACAGACAGAAAATATATTTGTTTAGTGTCAGTGTACATCGACGCTATGGAAATTTAAGAACAGATAAGGAACTGAGATATGCATGAAAAACTGGAGCAGGTACGGCCTGCGGATATTGAAAAGCGAAGTTTTGAGATCATAACGGAAGAACTGAGGCAGAAAGGAAAAGTCCTGACGCCCGGCACGGAACCCATTGTCAAACGGTGCATTCATACCAGCGCGGATTTTGACTATGCGGACAACCTGGTATTTTCCCAGGGGGCTGTGGAAAAGGCCCTGGAAGCGCTCCGGCAGGGCACCCCGGTAGTGACGGACACCCAGATGGGAAAAGCAGGAATCAATAAAAAGAAACTGGCTCAGTATGGGAGTCAGGCATACTGCTTTATGTCAGACGAGGACGTGGCCGGGACGGCGGCAGAGAGAGGGTGCACCCGGGCCTGTGCAAGTATGGACAAGGCGGCAGAGATGGGGCTGAACGGTATTTTTGCCATCGGAAATGCGCCCACGGCTCTGGTCAGACTGTGCGAACTGATCGAGGCGGGAAAGCTGAAACCGAAGCTGATCATCGCGGTGCCGGTAGGCTTTGTGAACGTTGTGCAGGCCAAGGAAATGATACTGGATCTGAAGGACGTCCCCTGTATTGTGGCAAGGGGGAGAAAGGGCGGCAGCAATATTGCGGCATGCATCTGCAATGCGCTGCTGTATATGATGGAGGAGTGAAATGGAAAGACCATATTTTCCCATGTTTATTGATCTGACAGACCGGAAGATTTTTGTGGCAGGCGGAGGACGGATTGCCCGGAGGCGGATTGAAGCCCTTGTAAAGTTCGGCGCAGACATCCATGTGGCTGCTCCGCGGGTATGTCCGGAGATTGCTCTTCTTGCCGGAGAGGGAAAGATAAAAACGGTGCTTCGGGAATACCGTTCTTCCGATCTGGACGGGATGGAGTTTGCCGTTGCCGCCACAGACGACCGGGAGGTAAACCGGGCCGTGTATGCGGAGTGCAGAAAAAGGGGAATCCCGGTGAATGTAGCAGACGATAAAACTCTCTGCGACTTTTATTTTCCGGCTCTTGTGCTGACAGACGACGTGGTAATCGGGATCGGCTCCGGCGGAGAGAGCCCGGGAAGGGTAAAAGAAGTGCGGCAGAGAATCGAAAAGCTGGAAGATCTGTGAGCAGATCTGTTGATCAGACAGATATTCGGTAAAAAACTGCCGGAACTGCAGTTCGCTGATATGCGCTGCGGTTCCGGCAGTTTTCTGTTTTCTGTCGTTTCCGGTTTTTATATCGGGGGAAAGCGGACATCTGAATCCGCTTTCATTATACTGTTCTGATTCAAATTACTGGATCGGTTCAAAGTCAGCCACACCGTGTTTGCAGAGCGGGCAGATGAAGTCATCCGGAAGTACATCTCCTTCATAGATATATCCGCAGATCTTGCAGACAAAGCCTTTCTTTCCTTCTGTGTCCGGTTTCGGCTTTACGTTGTTCTGATAATATGTGTAAGTCATTGTCTCTTTATCATTCATTACGCGGGCCTCTGTCACGGAACAGATAAACATGCCGTGTGTGTCCAGGTCAACATACTGCTCAACCTTAAGAGAGATGGCAGCGTTGATGTATTTCGGCAGGATGACCAGGCCGTTGTCCGAGCGTACCGGCGTGATGCCCTCAAATTTGTCCACTGTACGTCCGCTCTGGAATCCGAATCTCTCGAATACGCTGAACGGCGCGTCTACAGACAGACAGTTCACGTTAAGAATACCGGTCTGCTTGATAATGTGGTGAGAGTAGTTGGCTTTGTTGATATTCACAGCTACACGGTTCGGCGTGTCGGTAAGCTGTGTTACCGTGTTGACAATCAGACCGTTGTCCTTCTTTCCGTCGTTGGATGTAACCACATACAGACCGTACCCGATACGGAAGAGAGCGGTAAGATCATTCTTGTTGGCAGCTTCCGGAGACTGGGCGATATACTCCTGGCAGAGCTCGTCAGCCATTGCCTGAAGCTGATCTTTGTTTTCCGCGCTGACAGCAGATTTGATCTTTACAGTTGTGTTCAGCCAGGTGATGTCTTTGGACTTTTCAAACATGCCCTTCATAATCTTAGCGGCAAGAGGAGCCCAGGAACCGTTTTCGATCAGACCGATGGTGCGCTTCTGATAGTTGCGTTCTGTCAGGTGATCGATAAACTGTTTCATGAACGGGAAGATTTCCGCGTTATATGTTGTGGTGGCAAGAACCAGTTTGCCGTAGCGGAAAGCATCAGCAACTGCCTGTGACATATCGCATCGTGCCAGATCGTGAACAATCACCTTCGGACATCCTTTGGCCCTCAGCAGCTCGGCAAGCATTTCTACGGCTTTCTTTGTATTACCATATACGGAAGTATATGCGATTACAATTCCCTCTGACTCTACTGTATAAGAGGACCAGACATCATATTTTCCGACATAGTGTCCCAGATCTTCCTTCAGTACCGGGCCGTGCAGCGGGCAGATGGTCTGAATGTCCAGTCCGGCAGCCTTTTTAAGGACAGCCTGTACCTGCGCGCCGTATTTGCCGACAATGCCGATATAATAGCGGCGGGCTTCGTCATCCCAGTCTTCCTCCACATCCAGGGCGCCGAACTTTCCGAAGCCGTCTGCGGAGAAGAGTACTTTGTCTGTGCTGTCATATGTCATCATAACTTCCGGCCAGTGAACCATCGGAGCAAACACAAAAGTCAGCTCATGGCTTCCAAGAGATAAAGTGGAGCCATTTTCAGCTACCAGACGCTTTACCTCAGGATCCAGGCTGAAGAAACAGTCCATCATGGCAAAAGCTTTGGCTGTGGCAACAACAGTTGTATCCGGATAGGTCTTCAGGAAATTTTCAATATTTGCAGAATGGTCCGGCTCCATGTGCTGGATAATCAGATAATCCGGCTTTCTTCCGTTCAGAACATTTGCCAGATTGTCCAGCCATTCGTGAGTGAAGTGAATGTCCACAGTATCCATAACAGCGATCTTATCGTCATCAATGACGTAGGAGTTGTAGGACATTCCGTTTGGCACAACATACTGGCCTTCGAAAAGATCTACCTGGTGATCGTTGACTCCGACATATTTGATAGTTTCTGTAACATGTATCATGTAGATGAGTCTCCTTCCTTAGAAAAAATATGATCAGGCAGGCCGTCCCGCCGGACAGCCGCCAAAGAAATATTTCCAAACTTATTATAGCAGGAGAAATAGACAAAGCAAGGGATTGTTAGTAACATTTCTTAAAATTATGAACGACATGAATAAATCGCGGATAAAAAGAAAGCGCGGCGTGAACATAAATTCTGCTGCTATCATTCACACCGCGCAAGGGCTTTCAGAATATCTTTGATTTTCCGGGAGCAGGACAGAATCTGGTATTCCGGTTCGTGGATATCCTCCAGATAGTGAGCGTCGGAACAGCAGATTACATGGCATTTTTCAAAATACGGATGCTCTCTGCGGATCCGGTGGAGGTTCCGAAAGTCATGAAATTCAGCACAGGAAAATCTGCTGTCCGGAGGGACAAAGCCCAGATTGGAAAGGAGGCTTGTGGAAGATTTATCTACGTGAGCCGGGTAGGCGATGCCTCCGAAAGACTCCACAAGAGGAAGGGCGTTGTCAAAGGAAATGGAAGTGGCGTTGATCAGCAGGTTTTCTACCGTGCCTGTCACCTGGTCTTTCTTATCCATGATCTGCTGCTTCCCGAAGATGTCCTCCCGGTTCGGAACGGGAAGGAGACGCTCATATACATAGGCGTCAAATGCCAGTGCGCCTTCCAGTGTGGGAAACAGACAGATCACATGGACTTCCTCCGCAGTGGTCAGTTCCATACCCGGAATTACAGTGACGCCGTAGTTTTTTCCGTGATAGAGGGCAGCGGGACAGTTCCGGCAGCTGTTGTGGTCCGTCAGAGCAATGACATCCAGTCCCTTGACCGCAGCCATCCCGACCAGATTTGCCGGAGTCATGTCATCATCCCCGCATGGGGAAAGGCAGGAATGAATGTGCAGGTCATAAAAAAGAGGGATCATTCCATGCCCGCCCTGTAAATATTCAGGGCCATGTCAAAGACAGGGAGTTCTGTGGAAAGAACTGCAATCCCTTCTTCCGACGCTTTCTCCAGAGAATCTTGGTCCATGGAGACGCCCTCTGCCAGTACGATACAGGCTACGTCAGCGAGCGAGGCGACGGCTACTGTATTTTTATTCCCCATTACCGTCACCCATACACTGTCAGAGGGGGCTCTGCTCATGGCGATGCTTAAAAGATCGCAGCAGAAGACCCGGGTGACTTCCCGCTCCGGCCTGCCTTCCGACAGAACACGGCAGTCCGGCAGTTTCAGTATTGTCTGCAGTTTCATGTGGATCACCTAGTCCTTTCTTTTCTGTCTCTCCGGCACCCCGAAGGAGGCCAGATCCGTGGTCAGTTCGCTGATGTATTTCCGAAGGAGAACTTTGTCTTCCTCAGGCATGCTGTCCCCGGATTCTCTTTCCCGGGTGAGATGCCGGATTTTTTGGGAAAGGTCTGCGATATTGGAGCGGAGAACATAGATACAGTCGTTCGGCGTGGCGTCTCCCCGGACAATGTCTTCCGCCAGAGTCTGGCAGGTGGGAGCGCCGCAGGAACCGCAGTCCAGACCCGGGAACCGGGCGGTGAGCTGTTCTACTTCGCTCATCATGCGCAGGCTTTCCTTGAATGTATTGCCCAGACGGAAGACCGGTTCGTAGTCCACATCATCCGCCCAGTACATGCTTTCGATTTCCGGATTGTCAGATAAGTGGTTTTTGGACACCGGCTGATATTTTGCGAGACGCTTTGTCTTTGTGGCGGCAATATATTCATTTTCCACGGTGAGAGTGCCGCCGACGCAGCCGCCGGTGCAGGCGCTTAACTCGACAAAGGTCAGTCCGTGAAGCTTTTCGTCCTCCAGTTCTTCCAGAACCCGGAGAATATTGACGATTCCGTCTCCCGCCAGATAGTTGTCCACCAGGAGTCCGCCCACCTCTCCGCCGGCGCTGCTCCATCCGATTCCGATTCTGCCGGAGTTGGACAGCGGTGTAAGCTGACTTTCGTCGTGCTTCATATGGGGCAGAAGCAGGGGATAGATATCCTTGATGGCCACTACATTGTCAATATTGCTTTTTTCAATGCCCAGAGGCGCTTTTGCATAGGAGACTTTGGACGGACAGGGAGAGATAAAGATAATACCGATCTCCTCCGGTTTCAGTCCGGTCTTTTTCATGGCCCTGGCCCGGGCAATTTCTGCCGCGACTTCCACCGGAGCTTTGATGGGAAGCAGCCGGGAGAGCAGGGCGGGAAACTTCACACGGATCAGACGGATGACAGAAGGGCAGGCGGAGCTGATAAAGGGCGCTTCTTTTTCATGAGTTTTTATGTATTCCCTGGAAGCCTCCGATACAAGTTCTGCTGCTGCGCTTACTTCGTATACGTCATCGAATCCCAGTTTCAGAAGTGCGTTAAGTACAATGTCCGTGCTGGTCAGATTGTTGTACTGCGCATAGAGAGAAGGGGCCGGAAGGGCGACAGTGTATTTGAAATTATTGATTACGGAAAGGGGATCATAGATAGCAATTTTCGCATGGTGGGGACAGTAGCGGATGCACCGCCCGCAGTCAATGCAGAATTTATCTATGATGTGCGCCTTTCCGTTGTGCACCCGGATCGCCTGTGTAGGGCAGTGCTTGATACAGTTGATGCATCCCTGACAGGCAGATTCCTTCAGTCGGACAGAACGGATAAATTTGTCTTTGTTCAATGACGCACCTCCTTTAAAACGCTACTTTCATGGTAATGGTAGTGCCCTTCCCGACGACGGTATCAATTTCCATCTGGTCGGTATAGCGCTTCATGTTCGGAAGGCCCATTCCGGCGCCGAAGCCCAGGGAGCGGACTTCCGGTCTGGCCGTGGAATAGCCTTCCTGCATAGCCTTCCCGATATCCGGTATGCCGGGGCCTCTGTCAGCGAGAACCATGACAATGTCGTCATCTGAAACAGTGACTGTGATCTGGCCGCCGTCGGCGTGGATGACCATGTTGATCTCGCCTTCGTACATGGCGATGGCCACCCTCCGGATGACTTCACTGTTTACTCCCAGCATTTTCAATTTATTTTTGACAGAACTGCTGGCTTCACCTGCGCGGGTAAAGTCGCTGCCGTCTATGTCGTAGGTGAATATCAGCTGATCGCCCATCTAAGCACCTCCTCTGAGTCCGTGTTCGTAAAGCAGGCCGCATGCCGTAAACATATAGTGTTCGGTTGCAAGGATCGCGATCCCTTTTTCCATGGCAAGGGCAAGCATGTGTTCGTCCGGCATTTTTCCCCGGACAAAGATAATACAGACAATGTCCAGCATCTCGGCGGTACGGACCACCTGGGGATTGCACAGACCTGTCATAAGGACGGAACATTTGCCGCAGTAGGCGAGCACATCGCTCATCATATCGGCGGAAAAGACAAATTCCGCATCCACATCCTCCAGTTCCTCTCCGTACAGAAACTGCGCGTCCAGAATTTTCTGCATCTCTCTGATTGTCATAAACCCTCCTGTAAATAAAATCTTATAAAAAAGAAGTAATCGCCGGTGAACTGCCGGCTGACAGCTGCCGCTCAGAATTCTGCCGGAATTCACACAAAAGTTTCATTCAGTATAACATTTACATATAAAAAAAGCAATGAAACAGGAAATTGTATATTCTGCACTGCAAAAATAAAAGAAATAATCTGGAAGATTAAAATTTTTCACAAAATTTCACAAATATTCTGGTAGTATTTTGTGATGCCCTATGCTATCATGGTTGTAATGAGCACCAATATATGCGAGAAATGGAGGTTGAAGAATGGCTGCTAAAACAGGAAGCGTTCCGTTTTCCGGAACAAAGGAACAGGAAGAGGCGCTTTTGAAAGTAATTTCCGAGCTGAAAAATGAAAAAGGTGCCCTGATGCCGATTCTGCAGAAGGCACAGGATATATATGGATACCTTCCGATGGAAGTGCAGAAGATCATTTCTGATGAAACCGGTATCCCTATGGAAAAAATTTACGGCGTCGCCACGTTTTATTCCCAGTTTACGCTGAATCCGAAAGGCAGATACCGGATTTCTGTCTGTCTTGGCACGGCGTGCTATGTCAAAGGTTCGGGAGATATCTACAATGCACTGATGGAAAAGCTTGGCATTGTAGGCGGAGAATGCACGCCGGACGGTAAGTTTTCTCTGGACGCCTGCCGTTGCGTGGGAGCCTGCGGGCTTGCCCCGGTTATGATGATCAACGACGAAGTCTACGGCCGCCTCACAGTGGACGATCTGGACGGAATTCTGGCAAAGTACGAGTAAGCGCATGATGCCGGAGATCTCTCTGAACATTCTGGATGTAGCTGAGAATTCTATCCGGGCGCAGGCCTCTCTTGTGGAAATTGAAGTGGACGTACAGCCTGCGCAGGACATTCTGGCAGTAACGATCAGAGACAACGGGCGGGGCATGACGGCGGAGGAAGCGGCTCATGCGGAAGATCCGTTTTTCACCACAAGAACCACACGGAAAGTGGGACTGGGAATCCCGTTTTTCCGGCAGGCGGCGGTGAGTACGGGAGGCAGCTTTCAGATTGATTCAGAAAAAGGAAAAGGAACGACAGTAAAAGCGGTATTCGGACTGTCTCACATTGACAGAATGCCGCTGGGGGATATCAGTTCAGTGATTCATACGCTGATTGTATTTAACGGGCATATCCGTTTCCGGTATACATACAGATATGGAGAAAAGTGTTTTGTCCTGGATACCCGGGAGATCCGGGAGATTCTGGGAGAAGGGATATCTCTTCGTGAACCGGAAGTGTCTGCATTTATAAAGGAATATCTGGAGTCGGGGAAAACAGACACGGACGAAGGAGCGGATATATAGATCTCAGATAATGAATAAAGATGAAAAAGTGGAAGTTAAGAACAGACCAATCGGAAACATGAACAGAAAGAGACAGAAGAATTGAAAGCAGAATTGGAGGAAAGCTATGAAATCTCTCGAAGAATTACGTGCAATCAGGGCAAAGATGCAGGGACGGGTCGGCGTCCGCGCCGAAAACGAAAAGCAGACCCGGGTTGTTGTAGGTATGGCTACCTGCGGAATTGCCAGCGGAGCAAGACCGGTGCTTACGGTGCTTTCCGATGCGGTTCAGGAACAGGGTCTCAGCGATAAGATCAATGTGACCCAGACCGGCTGTATCGGCCTGTGCCAGTATGAGCCCATTGTGGAAGTAATGGCGCCGGGCAAAGAAAAGGTGACATATGTAAAAATGACTCCGGAGAAGGCGCTGGAAGTGCTGCGGCTTCATCTGCTGGGCGGACAGGTGGTGACAAAATACACGCTGAGCGCCGCTCAGGAAAAAGCCGAGTAGAAAGAGGAGGTGGAAGAATATGTATCGTTCACATGTACTTGTCTGCGGCGGAACAGGATGTACCTCCTCCGGCAGCCAGAGAATTATTGACAGACTGGAAAAAGAGATTGCGGCTCAGGGACTTTCCGAGGAAGTCGGCGTGGTAAAGACCGGTTGTTTCGGCCTGTGCGCCCTGGGACCGATTATGATCGTATATCCGGAAGGAACCTTTTATTCCATGGTGCAGGAGGACGACATTCCGGAGATCGTGGCGGAGCATCTTCTGAAAGGAAGAGTTGTAACCCGCCTGCTCTATGAAGAGACAACAAAAACAGACAAGATCACTCCTCTTAATGAGACGAATTTTTATAAAAAACAGCACCGGGTTGCCCTGCGCAACTGCGGTGTGATCAACCCGGAAGATATTGAGGAATATATAGGAACCGGAGGCTATGAGGCTCTTGGCATTGTGCTGACGGAGAAAAAGCCGGAAGATGTGATACAGATCCTGCTGGACAGCGGTCTGAGAGGCAGAGGCGGCGCCGGTTTCCCCACCGGACTGAAGTGGAAATTCGCGGCGGCAAATGAGGCGGATCAGAAATATGTCTGCTGCAACGCGGACGAGGGAGATCCGGGAGCATTTATGGACCGTTCGATTCTGGAGGGAGATCCCCATGCGGTGCTGGAGGCTATGGCCATTGCAGGATACGCGATCGGGGCGTCCCAGGGGTATATTTATGTGCGCGCGGAATATCCCATTGCCGTAAAACGCCTTGAGATTGCCATTGCCCAGGCGCGGGAATATGGCCTTCTCGGGCAAAATATTTTTGAAAGCGGATTTAATTTCGATATAGAACTGAGACTCGGTGCAGGTGCATTTGTGTGTGGCGAGGAGACGGCTCTCATGACATCTATTGAAGGCAGCAGGGGAGAGCCCAGACCCCGCCCGCCGTTCCCGGCGCTTAAAGGTCTGTTTCAGAAACCGACCATATTAAATAACGTAGAAACATTTGCAAATATTCCCCAGATTATTGTAAACGGGCCGGAATGGTTCGCATCTATGGGAACAGAAAAGTCCAAGGGAACCAAAGTATTCGCTCTGGGCGGAAAGATCAACAACACCGGTCTGGTGGAGATCCCCATGGGAACTACACTGCGGGAGATCGTGGAAGAGATCGGCGGAGGCATTCCCGGCGGGAAAAAGTTCAAGGCGGCCCAGACCGGCGGCCCCTCCGGCGGATGTATTCCGGCGGAACATCTGGATGTTCCCATAGACTACGATAATCTGATCGCCATCGGTTCTATGATGGGTTCCGGCGGCCTGATCATTATGGACGAGGACACCTGTATGGTGGATATTGCCAAGTTTTTCCTGGAGTTCACAGTAGACGAATCCTGCGGCAAATGTACGCCCTGCCGAATCGGAACAAGGCGTATGCTGGAAATCCTGGAAAAGATTACAAAAGGACAGGCAGAGATGGAAGATCTGGACCGGCTGGAAGAGCTGTGCAACCACCTGAAAACCAGTTCTCTCTGCGCGCTGGGACAGACGGCTCCCAATCCCGTACTCTCCACGCTGCGGTATTTCAGAGAGGAATATATTGCGCATATCGTGGATAAAAAATGTCCGGCAGGCGTCTGTAAGGATCTTCTTCACTATAAGATTGATCCGGATAAATGTAAGGGATGTACGCTCTGCGCGAGAACCTGCCCGGCAGATGCGATCATCGGCAGCGTAAGGGAAGTGCATATGATTAACCCTGAAAAATGCGTGAAATGCGGCGCCTGTATGGAAAAATGCAGATTCGGCGCGATTTATAAAGAATAAGGAGGGTAGAGAAGATGGAAAATGTCAATCTGAAAATTAACGGCTTAAATGTTACTGTTCCGGCAGGCTCTACAATCCTGGAAGCCGCACACGCGGCGGGAATCCGTATTCCCACCCTGTGCTATTTAAAAGAAATCAACGAGATCGGCGCCTGCCGTATGTGCGTGGTAGAGGTAAAAGGCGCAAGAAATCTGGTGGCCGCCTGTGTCTATCCTGTATCGGAAGGCATGGAAGTTCTGACCAATACGCAGAAACTGATCGAATCGCGGAAACGGACGCTGGAACTTCTTCTGTCCGTACATGACAAGAAATGCCTGTCCTGCGTCAGAAGCGGACACTGTGAACTGCAGGAGCTCTGCCAGGAACTGGGCGTGGCGGATGAAGATCATTTCGCAGGAGAAATGCCCCACTATGAGCCCGATACCAGCGCTGTACATATGGTCAGGGACAATAACAAATGTATTCTCTGCCGCCGCTGTTCTGCAGTGTGCGAGAAGGTACAGTCTGTAGGAGTGATCGGCCCGAATAACAGAGGATTTGCCACATTTATCGGCTCAGCCTTTGAAATGGGGCTGGGAGATACCAGCTGCGTCGGATGCGGACAGTGTATTGCTGCCTGTCCCACAGGCGCCCTGTATGAGAAAGACAATACGGATGACGTACTGGCGGCAATCGCAGATGAAACAAAACATGTCGTTGTGCAGCCTGCCCCCTCTGTCCGTGCAGCTCTCGGGGAAGAATTCGGATACCCCATGGGAACGGATGTAGAAGGAAAGATGGCAGCCGCACTGAGGCGGATCGGATTTGACAAAGTATTTGATACAGACTTCAGCGCCGATCTTACGATTATGGAGGAAGCCAATGAGTTTATCGGCCGGGTGAAAAACGGCGGGGTACTGCCCATGATAACTTCCTGCTCTCCGGGATGGATCAAGTACTGTGAGCATTACTATCCGGATCAGCTGGCGCACCTGTCCAGCTGTAAATCTCCCCAGCAGATGTTCGGCGCAGTGACAAAAACATACTATGCTGAAAAGATGGGACTTGATCCGAAGGATATCGTCTGTGTCAGCGTGATGCCCTGTACGGCGAAAAAATTTGAGATCCAAAGAGATGATCAGGACGCCGCAGGTGTTCCGGACGTGGATATCTCTATCACTACAAGAGAGCTGGCACGGCTGATCCGTAAGGTTGGCATCAACTTCCGGGCTCTGCCGGAGGAAGGATTCGACGACCCGCTGGGCGAGTCCACGGGAGCCGGTGTAATCTTCGGAGCTACCGGAGGCGTTATGGAGGCAGCTCTTCGTACCGCAGTGGAAAAACTGACCGGAGAAACGCTTGAAAATGTGGAGTTTACAGAAGTGCGCGGAACAGAAGGCATCAAGGAAGCCACATATAACGTGGCAGGAACGGATGTGAAAGTGGCCGTGGCTTCCGGCTTAAGCAACGCAAAAGTAATCATGGACAAAATCCGTGCCGGTGAAGCAGATTATCACTTTGTGGAAATCATGTGCTGCCCGGGCGGATGCGTCAACGGCGGCGGCCAGCCCCAGGTGCACGCGGATGTAAGAAATTTTGAAGATGTGAAAGCCATCCGCGCGAAGGCACTGTATGATAACGACGCAGCTAAGACCCTGAGAAAATCCCATGAAAATCCTTCAATAAAGAAATTGTATGAAGAATATCTGGGAGAGCCGGGAAGTGAAAAAGCGCATCATATTCTGCATACAACATATGTGGAGAGAAGTATAAACTGACGGATTTGGATTTATCTGTAGCATGTGGCTGAATAAAGGTCCGAAAATACTTTGATACAGAGTAAACAGAAATCGTATTCGGGAAGCGGCTGGGGAGATTTTGATCGACTTTGAAGCAGAATTTAGTAAAACCAAAACCCTGGGTGCAGGCGTTAGGATTTTCAATGGAGCTGTTCGAACGGAACGTGAGTTTCCATTGAAAATCCTGTTTTTAGCCTGTATCCAGGGTTTTGTTGTTTTACTTATTCTGCGGAACAGAGATCAAAATCGCCCCAGCCGCTTCCCGAAAGGCGTATCCAGCTGTCTGTATCAAAGTATTTTCTGCTCTCATCTATCCGGCACTGCTGCCGATAATTTCAAGTTTGTCAAACAAAAACATGACAGAACTTTTTCGACTATGACAACTGTTTGTCTGCCCTCCGCTTTTGAAACAGGAAAATACACCCGTTTCCAGACATCAGCACAGAGTACAATTCCCGTATCAGTCGATAAAAGTTCTGCCTTCATTTCTTCTTGGCTGAATTTGAAATTGTGAGTGGAAAACGCAGCCGGGGAGTGCGGGTATGGTGATGGAGAGCCGTAAAGCGGCGCCGGCACTTAGAGCGCGTCCTTTGCGCTCTTATGTACCGCTGCGCCGCGTTCCGAGCGAAAGAGTGCTCTCCGGCACCATACCCGCACTCCCCGGCGGAAGTTTCTCCATTCACAGATTCAAATCTCATACTTTTTCTTTTTTCAGTTCGTCAATGAGTTCCTGAATTGTTGTTTCTTCCTCTTCAAGGATATCCGCTATCTCGGATACAGATTTTCCTTTTGCAAGTTTTTTGCGTATCTGCTCCTTTAATTTATTTTTTTCACCGGCCCGTTCGCCTTCGATCCGTCCATCTTCCCAGGCATCCTCACGTTCCTGTCGGAGATGTTTTTCCTGATCATATTCATAGATACTCATTTTCTTCGCCTCCGCTTGATTTTTCTCCAGAAAGTCCTTCAGGATTCCCTCCCTTATGCATTCGGTGATCGCCTGTTCCACAGCTTCCGCGATGGGCATTTCTCTGGCATACTTCCTGACCCGGCCGGTATATTCGGCATATTCCCGCAGTGTATGACTGGCTTTCATCAGTTCCGGATTATGTCCTGTATTAATATTCAGCATAAGCACTTCCAGCTCAAGCCTGTGTTCTTTCTCTTCAGCTCCATACAGATCTGAAAGTTTTAAAATCTTTCTGTCAGGTTGTTCTTCCTCTCCGTTATAGAAAATGATGAATCCGGGCGGCGGTATTATTATTTTTTTCCTGCCGTAGAGATTGTCATTCCGTGTCAGCCCGGAGAGAAGGTCTGCAAGATAGAGGAGAAAGCGCAAAGGCAGGTTCGGACTGTAAGTGGACTGATGTTCATACAGGGAAAGCCGGGCGTCAATGAGGAATGACAGATCATTTTTCATTGACATATAAATTGCATTTTCAAGGGTGCTAATTTCCAGAAGTTCCGGATCTGTGTAATTTTTCCCACTGACTGCATTATACAGTTCCAACAGATTCTTTTTGTCTTCGAAGATCATTACGAAGAGACGTGACTTATAAAGCCGGTTTGTTTTTCTTTCCATTTCATAGCCTCCTTATTCAGATGTATGCTGCAGGAGGCTGCATGTCTGAGAAACCTCGCTGCGCTGTATTATAGGGAATAAAGCATTGAGATTTCTTTTGACAAATAGATCAGAATATAATCGTTCGGAACGGCGGATGCCGCAGTGATTTGAACCGTCAGAAATGTAAATGCTTCATGAATATGGTAACATGACAGAAGGGAAAATACCACATTTAATTTTGAATTTGTGAGGGGATAACTTCCGCCGGGGAGTGCGGGGATTGTGCCAGAGAGCTCACTTTCGTTCGGATGCGGCGCAGCGGTACATAAGAGCGCAAAAGACGCGCTCTAAGTGCCGGCGCCGCTTTACGGCTCTCCATCACAATCCCCGCACTCCCCGGCTGCGCTTTCCCCCTCACAATTCCAAATTCAGACAAGAAGAAACGAAGACAGAACTTTATCGGCTGACACAAGACTGTATTCCATATGGTTGTTTGAAAGCAGGTGTATTTTCCTGTTTCAAAAGCGGAAACCGGATAAACAGTCAGCCGCTATCCGAAAACGATTTATTCTTACTTCGTATTCTGACATTTTCGGACTTTTTTTCAATCGCATGCCACAGATAAATTCAAATTGACTTTTCGCTGCTCTGTTGTTACAATGGTGAAAAATATTATCTGCCGCGCTTTATCACCGGGTAAGGCGCCTTATGAAAGCATTCAGAGTTAACCGCAGGTACGGCACATTCTGTGTTATAAGGTTAATTCCTGAGTGCCTTTTATTGTGGGAGGGAATATGGAGATTAAGTTTTACAGCACGCTGCCGGAGGAAGCGGCGGCGGTCCGGACAGAGGTTTTTGTTGAGGAGCAGGGATTTAAAAATGAAATGGATGACATTGACTCATATGCAGAGCATGTTGTTGCGTTTGACGGTGATAAACCGGTGGGGACCTGCCGTTTTTTCAAAGATGATAAGACAGAGAACGACTATATTGCAGGAAGAATTGCCGTGAGGAAAGAATACCGCGGGCGGGATATCGGAACGGAACTGCTGAAAGCGGTGGAAAGGGCAGTAAAGGAAAAGGGAGGAATCCGGGTTGTTCTTCACGCGCAGGTCAGAGCAAAGGAATTTTATGAAAAACAGGGATATCAGCCCTATGGAGAGATCGGATTTGAGGAGGGATGCCCTCATATCTGGATGTATAAAATACCTTCGGAAGAAAAGGATTGATCTGAAAAGAATCAATAAAACAGAAATACGATTCAAATAAAAGAAAAACAGACTTTGCGTATATTAAATCTGTCAATATAAATCAGACAGAATAAATAAAAGGGCAGAGTCTGTTTTTCTTTGACGCGGATTGCGGATCCCTGCCGTAAGGAAAAACATATGACAGGCCCTGTTACCAGTAATTTCATATTGTTCCCTATATATAAAACAAGTACAATCAGTCTGGTCATAAAATGACAAATTTTTTGAAAGGACTGAAATGATATATGGGAAAAATAAGAGCCCTGCTGGCAGCAGCGGTTACCGTATGCGGACTCTTATGGGGAAGTGTGGAGGTAAACGCGGCGGATGTGTCCGGGATGGAAATTACTTCCACAGCCGATTCCGTCAGAAAAGGGCAGGTGATTGAATTCACATTTGCTCTGGACGGGTATTCAGATATCAGAAGCGGAGTAAATGCGCTGAAAGGAACGCTGGAATATGACTCCGCTGTGTTTGAAAAGGTTTCCAGGGAAGATTTCCAGACAGTAAATTCCTGGGAAAAGTTGTTTTATAATCCGGACAACGGACAGTTTGTTCTGATCAACAGAGCCGGAAGTACAGAAGAAGAGGAGGTATTCCGGCTCCGTCTGACAGCCGGCCGGTCCATACCGGAGGGCGATGTGTCAGTTTCGGTGAAGGAACTGTCGGTTTCTGAAGGAAAAGAGGATTTTATGCCGGCGGATGCTTCTTTTACATTATCCGCTGTGGCGGAATATCCGGACACAGATCATGGACAGACGGATGGAGAACAGCCGGCGCCGGATGAAGAAGAGATGACGCCGGACAATGAACAGACAGAAGAGGGGGCAGATTCTGCAGAGACAGATCCGTTCCTGGCGGCAGAGGAAGAAGCGGCTCAGAATGGAGACGGAGAGGAGAAGACAGAGGAAAATGTGAAGGCAGGGGATACCCTTGCCGGACTTCTGCCGGCAGCAGGAGTGCTGGCCGGATCTGTCATTCTGATCGGAGTTGTTGTTTTTCTGCGAAGGAAACGGAAACTGTCCGGAAGGGCAAAAATTCTGACCGGAGTTGCTGCATGCGCGGGAGCGGCAGTGCTGGCCGCCGGCAGCGCCTGGGCATTTCCCGGCAAAGGAGATCTTAATGATGACGGCAGCACAGATTATACAGACGTGGAATTACTGGAAAAGCACCTGATCGGTCTGGAGCTTCTGCCGGAGAGCAGACAGAGAGCGGCGGATATGAATTCAGACGGAAAGCTGACGGTAACGGACCTTTCTCTGCTGATCCGCAGAATTGAGAAGACCGTGGATTATGAGGTAAAGCTGTCTTCTGCTACGGAACGCTTCTACTATGAAAAGCAGGAGCAGGCAGAGCTGAAGTTTTATGCAGAGGTTTCTCATGATGTCCGGATTGAAAAAGTGACGGTCAACGGACAGGAGTATGGGGCAGAGACGGAAGGAGGTTCCTCCCTGTATACGGTCCGCCCGGATGTGGAAGAGACTTCCGGGGTGAAAGAATTTCACATTACAGAAGTGCAGCTTGAAGGCGGACAGAGGGTGAAGACGGACTATACAGAGAAGACAGAGGTGCTTAAGAGTATGCCTCAGGTGGATGAATTTCTGGCGGAAGAGCTGACGGATACAGCCCGGATGAAAGTATCTTTTGTCCTGACAGACGAGGATTCCGCAGTGACCGGTGCGGGAATAAAAATAGGGAAAAAGCCGGACAGAGGGACGGATGCTCCTTCAGAGACGGATTTGATTTTGGAGGATGAAGCCGGAAAAGGCAGAAATGAATTTGTGCTTGATCTGGAAGAAGATACTCCGTATCTGGTATATATTACTGTAAACTATGACCGGGAATCCGGGGACCTTCCGGCAGAAGGCGGAAACAGCGGAAGCTTTGCGGTGACAAAGGAAATTGAACTGAATCTGGATTACCGGTTTACTTTTGACAGGCTGCAGACTCTTACAGAAGACGGAACCCGGACCGACCGGTTCGGAAGAAACCAGCCCATCGTGCTTTCATTTGAAAGTACAAATGCCACCGGGTTTGTGCCGGATCGGATCGTGGTGAACGGAAAGACCTGTCCGGTCAGCAGGACGGATAACGGATACAGAGCCGTTCTGGAAGGATCTGACACAACCGGAGAGAACGTGATCCGGGTGGAACAGGTCATTCTGGAAAATGGAAAATCCTTTTCCTTAAATAATGGAAATGAAATCAAGGTTCTGATCCAGAAAACAGTGCCGGAAATTCAGGAACTGACCGTGCAGGAAGATGCGGAAAAAGGACAGTTTCTTGTATCATTCCGCCTGGATGACCCTGACAGCGCCCTTTCAGACCGGAAGGTGCGGATCAAAAAAGCGGACGGGCAGACTGCCGGAGAGCTGGCTTTCAGTGAAAGTGATCTGCATGACGGACTGTTTGAGGAAATCATACCGCTTTCCGATACCGGCCTGACAGGCGGATATACGGTGCAGATTACGGCAGACTGTGATCTTTCATCAGATGGAACAGAGACAGTGCACGGAAAGATTCTGGCAGAACAGACGGTAAAGGCAGCGCTCCGGGTGCTGATTACGGACAGCCGGACAGATAGATCTTATATAGAAAAAGGAGAGGAGACGGATCTGTTCTATGAACTGGAGCATAACGCAGAGGGTGAACTTACCTCACTTGTCGTCGACCATCTGGAAGTGAAGCCGGAGCGGCAGACCGGGGATGCACAGACAGGCGGGATATGGAAAGTGTCTGTGCCTGCTCCGGACAAAGCAGGAGTGCATACATTTACACTGTTCCAGGCCGTTTTCAGTGACGGTACAGTGGTAAATACAGAGCAGGCGGACCGCGCGAAACTGCAGACGGAAGTGCTGAAATCCGTCCCATCGGTGGAAAACATTGACTGGGAAAAGACAGCGCAGGATGAACTGCTCGTCCGGTTTGAGATTGCAGACGGTGATAACGCTCTTGAGAATGCCCGGGTACAGATCGCGGAAGAGGGTGGAAGAAGCCTTCTGGATCAGACTGCGGCTGCGGGAAAACAGGAAGTGTCGGCGGCTCTGACTGCAGAGGAGAATTATGTTATTACTGTAACTGCAGATTATGACAGGGATACAGACGCGCTGGATGATCAGTCGAATGAATATAAAGATGCAGTGCTTTATACGAATACTGTTTCCGCTTCAAAAGATGCGCTGGAACTGAAAAATATCACGGCAGAGAAACTTTATTATACAGGCGGACAGACCGGAGGAAATACAGGGAAGGAAGTAGATGTTCTGGATATTACGGGAGGGCTGCCGGCGGATACGGAAAATTATTATGCTGTAATTGAAATGGATGGCCTGCCGGATTTTTACGCGGGAATCCGGGAATTCCGAAGAGACGGGGATTCCGGGAAAGTTTATGCGGTTCTGGATCAGGATGGTCTGGTTCAGTATGGAAAGGACGGGACAAGGGAGACCGGGCATGCGTTTCCCGTAGCATACCGGGATGGAGACGGAGAATATCCGCTTATTACCGGCGCAGAGGAGCTCTTTGACAGAATGAAAGCCGATCCGAAAGGTAAATTCACTCTGACGGAAGATCTGGACGCATCCGGTATTTCTGCAGAGGGAGCGGCTGTGACAGGTACCTTTACCGGAGAGCTTGACGGAAACGGATATCGGATAAAAAATCTTCCTACCTCTTTGTTTAATACATTAAGCGGAGCCAGAATATACGATCTGGTTATAGAGAATGCGGATATTACAGCTGCCCGGAGCGGAATTCTTGCGAATACGATTCAGAACAGTACGGTAATTGAAAATGTATTTATTGTGGATTCTTTAATTTCAAACGGAGTGGACGGACTGGGAGCTTTTGCCGGCAGACTTGTCAATTCTACAATCCGCGAAAGCGCGTCGCTGGACGTTTCTGTCCGAGGTCTGGTGGCTGTCGGAGGAATTGTAGGGAAAACAGAGAAAGGAGCTCTGATAGAAAACTGCTATGTGACCGGAAAAGTGCAGGGAACCTACGACCACCCTTCTCTGGGAGCAAGAACCGGCGGGATTGCCGGATGGCACGGCGGCGGGATCATCAGCAGATGTTACACGCAGGCGCAGATTACCGCTCCTGCGAAGAAAGGAAACGGAGGGCTGATCGGCGGACCGAACACAGGAAGTCCGGATATTGAATACAGTCTGAGCATGAGTACAGGGGCAGGATACCGGATTGCCGGATTTGACGTGCTGGACAATATGAAGGAAGTGTATGAGTATTCCGGTTCCGACAGCGAGACAAATATTACAGAAGGAAATCAGTCCGGCGTTAAAGAGACAGACGCGGTATATGATAAGAATTTTTATACAGATACCCTGGACTTTGACGAAAGTATCTGGGAACTGGAAGGACTGGCTTACGGGAAAAGACCGGCCCTTAAAGACGCGCCTCTGGAAGAAAATAATTTTGATCTGCCTAATTACAGTACTGTGCTGAAGCATGAGAATTACCGGCCGGACCGGGAACAGGCTTATGCGAATATGGCGAAACTGATGCCGCTGTCAGATACCCGCATGTGGGTGGAATACGGTAACCGCCTGGAAAAGGACGATGAGCTGGCGGAAGCAGCGGTCCGTTTTATTCTCCCTCTGGATGAAAACAGTGCTCTTGTAACAGGAGTTGAGAAAGATGCGCCGGAAAAGATTCAGAAGGTACGGATAGCGTTTGAAAATGGAACAATGCGGGAGTATCCGACTGTCTATAAAAAGATGACTGGAAATCTTGCCCCGCTCTATCAGGTGGAAGGGACAGATCTGGTGTATCAGTCCGGAAATTATGCTTCTGTCCTGGATGAGACATTTCTCAGTGAGATGACGGCAATAGCGGAACAGTATGACTATGACTCCGATATCGCCGGCCTGACCCAGGAAGATGAGAGCCGCCTGTACCGGGACTATTACAATGAAAATATAAAGACAGACATGGCAGATGTACTGCAAAAACTGTTCTTGGCGGATGAAAGATATCCCACATACTGTGCGCATCCGGCTGTGCAGGCTCTGGCGGAGGATCGGATGAGAGATGAGGATACACTGAAAAAGATGCTGTACGCTTACAATTACTACGATAAATGGTACCGGATCGATTACAGAGGAGTCGCATTAAGTGAGCTGATATTTTTTAACGGCGGGATGCTCACCAAAGGTATGACGGCGTCTGTGCTGACGGATCAGCTCCTGACGGCGCCGGCGGGACAGCGGGATACAAACCGGACGGTGACCTATTACAATAATGTGCTGAAAAACTATACAGGGAAGGACCTGACAGATTTCCTGGGGAACCTGTCCGAAAGTCTGGCAGGATACCAGGACGCCAATGAATGGTTCGCGGACAGTTTTGACGGCGTGCTGGTGGAAAAAGGAGCCCTCGGAGATGAGGAAAGGAAAATCCGTTACCGTATCTGGGATAATCTGAGCGGAATTGATGACGGAAGAAAAAGCATTGTGCTTCCGATCCTGACTGCTCCTCAGAAGGATATGTATCTGATTTCCGTGCCGTCTCAGATTATGATCGGAAGTATGAACCGGTATCAGGACTACCTGAATAAAGACGGACAGGAACGGAACAGAATCCGTCAGACTGCGGAAGCCTACGCGGAGAAAATGAGTATCTTCTACGGCGTATCGTCACAATGGATGAGCAGTGCGGTACGGCAGCTCAACAGTTTTGTCAATATTCAGTATGATACGAGACTCGGATTTCCGGAAAGCGAGGCGGCAGCGGCAGGCATGCAGGAAAAGGGAACAACCAGGGATCCGGTAATGAAATGGGTCTATGAGGCAAACAATATGCTTAATGCGCTGAATGGCAGCGCGGCTGTGGCAAATGGAAATGATGTGATCTGGATGTGGTCGGAGGCGCTGGGAACCAGCGACTATACATTCTTTACATTCAGCCATGAAACTGCTCACAATCAGGACGGAAGGTATTTTTACGGAGGCGCGGGCAGAAGGCCGGGCACCGGAGCTGAGGCGCACGCGGACGGAAATATTGCTCAGGAGATGAGGGATGGAGTTATGGTGTTCAATATTTCAAAGTCTATGGATATCGGTGTGGAGATGCCGAATAATTTCAGCTATAAGCGCATTGACTCTGCAAAGAAAATCCACAGTTACTATAAAGAAATGTTTGATACCGGGTATGCGCTGGATTATCTGGCGGCCCAGGCATTCCTCAGACTCACACCGCAGCAGCAGGCAGCAGTAGCAGTACAGGCGGAGCATACGGCGGGGGGAACCGCGTCCATGAGTACCGTGTACAGAAAACTGACGGCGGAAGAGATTTCGGCTATGAAGCTGGAGGATATGGAAGATCTGTGGGAAAACAGGATATCTGTCCGCAGCGCATCGTCCTATCCGGAAAAGGTCGGAACGGCAACTGACGGAAGTTATGGCTTTGAGTCCTTTTATACGATGAACTGGTATCAGTCCCACAATGACGAAGGATCTCCGGATACTCATTCGTTTAAGCGCCTGGGACAGGAAATGCTGGGGCTTGCAGGCTATGAAAAAGGATACATGGTTTATATGTCCGCTCTCAGCAAAAACGACCTTGAGGCGCTCCGGACCATTACCGGAGATCCGGATATTACATGGAAAGAATACAAGCTGAACCGTTACCGCGAGGTGGAGGCGAAGCTGGGGCAGATTCCGTACTTTGAGGCGGAAACAGTGATTGAGCAGTTTAAGGCTGCATTTGAGGAAGATGCCGGAAACGGCGGTACGAGTCAGAGTATAGAGACAAAGCGGATGCTCTACGGCATGATAAAGCGCGTGACCGGAGACTTTACTGACGGCGGAATCTATAAGAGCCCGTCCGTGACTTCCATTACATCCGCGGAACAGCTGATCCGTCTTGCCGGGGAAAATCCTTACGGATACTACCGGCTGGAAAACTCCATTGATTTCAGCAATGTAAGCGCATCCGGCGGCAGCTATATTCCGGACCGGTTTGTCGGTGTCCTGGACGGAAACGGATACGAGATGACGGGAATGGAGTACCCGCTGCTTAAAGATCTGCAGTATGCTCAGGTGAAGAATCTGATAATATCCGATCCGTCATATGCAGGAGACGCGGAGGCAATCCTTGCGGTGAAGTCCAGGAAAGTAACCGTTGGAAATATACGGGTAGAAAACGCGGACATGCCTCTTCCTCTGGTAAAGACCAGGACGGAAGGATACTATGAGTACGGCGATATGAGCATAACGGTAGGTGAGAAGAAGATTGCCACGGCAGAAGAATTTCTTGCTATTGGTGATTCTGCTGCGGCTCTGAAAAAGCAGTATGTACTGACAGAGGATCTGGATTTCGGCACAGTCGGATCAGCAGACTTTGTGGTGAAGGGAACTTTTTCCGGGGGACTGAAGGGAAACGGACATACAATCACCGGTCTGGACGGAGTACTGTTTGAAAAGATAAACGGCGGATCTGTCTCGGATCTGACGATTGAAGGCACACGGCTGACCCGGAACACACAGAAGGGCGCTTTGGCCAATGAGATCAGAAATGCAGATGTACAGGATATAAGGATAAAAGATCTTGTAATTGAAAACAATACTGACCAGGCAGGCGGGCTTGCGGGAATCATATCGGGCAGTACGGTAAAGCGGATTGCGGTGGAAAATATTTCTGCCCGTTCCAGCAATACGATAGGCGGCGTAGCCGGACAGTTTGACGGAAGAATTCTGGAAGACTGTATTGTAACCGGAAGCCTTGAAGGCACCATCCGGCATCAGATGGGCACCAGAATTGGCGGCATTACCGGCTGGATGGGCGGCGGAACTATGAAGAAGTGCCTGGCAAAAGTCGAGATTATCGCGCCGGAACGAACCGGAAACGGAGGAATTATCGGCGGTCCCCAGAGCGGCAGCGCGGCAGTTGAAAGCTGTGTCAGCCTGAGTACCGGAATGAACGCCAGCCGGATATCCGGATGGGATGTGCTGGGAACAACAAGCAGCGCATATGAGCTGGACAGTTCGGACAGCCGGACCAGTATAAACGAGGCTAATGCGGACCGGATCTTCCCGGTTACGGAACAGCAGGCTATGGAAAAAACATTTTATACAGAGACGCTGGGCTGGAGCGAAGCTGTGTGGGATTTTAGCGCACTGGTGGCGGGAGGGCTGCCGGCGTTGAAACTATAATATCTATTTGTATGAACAAGAGCTGAATTGAATTCAAAAAATGATACGGCAGGACGAATTACAGATCCTGCTGTATCATTTTTTGCTTTAAGAAGAACCTTTTTTGTTTTTTAGATATTCTTTTACTAACAGTGTTACAGTTTTCTTTTCTGAAGTGGACAGCTGTTGAAACAATTCGTTAAATTCATTCTCAAGATATTTTTCATCATTAACATTTGTTCCCTCTAATAAAAAAGATATATTGCAGTTTAGATAGACCGAAATATCCATAAGGCGCTCGAGACTTACTTTTGTAATACCCCGCTCAATCTGGCTGATATATCCGACAGAAACATTTAAATATTCTGCAAAATTTTCCTGAGTTGTGCCTTTGATTCTACGCTGTTGTTTAATACGTTCACCAAGTAATTTGTAATCTATTGACATGAATTATTCACCTGCTTTTTGACATTATATTGGAGTATTGTGAACAAATAAAGAAAGTAATAACTAAATATTTAGCTATATGTATTGCAAAAAGGGGAGGAAAAGATTATAATGGTCATGTTTAATGA